>ERZ794947.80-NODE-80-length-51911-cov-122.419894_pt1 | contig 51911 bp, 31 predicted proteins | sample MGYA00511908_ERZ794947 | MGnify/ENA primary metagenome ERZ794947 (study PRJEB30137, sample SAMN04331400) | food metagenome | isolation source: control ferment replicate 2c | study: EMG produced TPA metagenomics assembly of the Comparison of meta-barcoding and...
AAATCATAATATGCTTTCATGATAATCATATGGGCATGTTTAATATTACTAATAAGGCTGTATTCTATACCTCTCTTATATAGAATAAGAAGATCTGCATTTATTCTTGATTGACACTACAGTTCAACAATTAATTATCAACAGAATTAATTACCACCTATCGTTCACAAGCTAGTACGTTATCATACACGATGTAAAAATATAACACAAAAATGGAAAACCGTCATCAGATTTAATGGGGCTGAAATACAAGAATTCATAATGTGATAGAATAATGGGTGAAGTGTATAAAGAAGAATATATAATATTACTGTGTAGAAATATCAATTTCCCTTTGTGAGTTCTTATAACCTCGAGGAGAAGTTTTTTTACCCCTCTCCACAGATCGATACTTATCATTAAGAAAATGGGACACCAAGGTTACGGAAAAATCTACCCGGTCTACCTAATTACTCTCTTGGCGCACTAGTTTTCCGAAAAAAAACAGGTAAATTCTTCTTTAGATAAAGATAAATATAAAACTTCACAGCCATTCACTCACACAAACTAGTCCCTTAGGGTGCGTATAATGATCTGTACATCTTATTTCTATATAGCTTACCGTGTATTTTTTCTTTTCTCAATTCTTGTTCGCAAATAAAAAGAGATTCGTGTTTGAGGAAGAACACTAGTTCCGTTTTGTATTCAACCTGGAAATTTACAATAGATCTTCATCATCGTATGTCTACCATGTTAATCTCCCGTTAAACTGTTTCACGTTAACAAGATTATGTCATCTATGCCCGGGCGAACATAATTCCTTACAAAAACATTTGGCATTACACAAGTGTAAGGGGTAATGAAAAGTAATTTTGTTACAAGTACGCAAAATTCGTTTATTTCAAGAAACACTAAGGATCGTCATTTCCCTTTCTGACCGATGTTCTTTCTTTTTGCTATTTTTTTCCCGAGTCATCTCATCGTTTTGAGTTTTTCCTAGTCCATTAAATTGTCACCTTACTCTCGGAAAAAAGAAACGACAAATGCTCCTAGTGCCGTTTTTCGAAGCTTGAAAAAAAAAATTGCAAATTATTTAATTTTGCTGCTAAGGAGTTGAAGTAGGTGCATTCCGCCTTATTGATCACCCTGTTAGATTTGTTGCGATCGTTATAGTGCTAGTTTGTCCATTGTTGTGTCATAAAAGATAGCTTTGGGAGAAAATTCATCAAAACAGCATATCATCAGCGTTATTACAATTCATTGTCCTTCCCAAGTTTTTTTGACGTATAATATTATCGCTATCTGACTCATTAGTACATAAATACAGATATACAACCTCAAAATCAAAAATGCCTAGAAACCCATTGAAAAAGGAATATTGGGCAGATGTAGTTGACGGATTCAAGCCGGCTACTTCTCCAGCCTTCGAGAATGAAAAAGAATCTACTACATTTGTTACCGAACTAACTTCCAAAACTGATTCTGCATTTCCATTAAGTAGCAAGGATTCACCTGGCATAAACCAAACCACAAACGATATTACCTCTTCAGATCGCTTCCGTCGTAATGAAGACACAGAGCAGGAAGACATCAACAACACCAACCTGAGTAAAGATCTATCCGTGAGACATCTTTTAACTCTAGCTGTCGGGGGTGCAATAGGTACTGGTTTATATGTGAATACGGGTGCTGCTTTATCTACAGGTGGTCCGGCCAGTTTAGTTATTGATTGGGTTATTATCAGTACATGTCTTTTTACTGTGATTAACTCTCTTGGTGAGCTGTCCGCTGCTTTTCCCGTTGTTGGTGGGTTCAATGTTTACAGTATGCGTTTTATTGAGCCTTCATTTGCATTCGCAGTGAACTTAAACTATTTAGCACAATGGCTAGTTCTTCTACCCTTGGAATTAGTGGCCGCATCTATTACTATAAAATACTGGAATGATAAAATTAATTCCGACGCCTGGGTTGCTATCTTTTATGCCACCATTGCACTGGCTAATATGTTGGATGTTAAGTCATTTGGTGAGACCGAATTTGTATTGTCCATGATTAAAATCCTCTCCATCATTGGCTTTACTATCTTAGGTATTGTTTTGTCCTGTGGTGGTGGGCCTCACGGCGGTTACATTGGTGGTAAATACTGGCATGACCCAGGCGCTTTCGTAGGGCACAGCTCGGGAACTCAGTTTAAGGGTTTATGTTCAGTTTTTGTTACCGCTGCCTTTTCTTATTCTGGTATTGAAATGACTGCTGTCTCTGCTGCTGAAAGTAAAAATCCAAGAGAAACCATTCCCAAGGCAGCAAAGAGAACTTTTTGGCTGATCACCGCCTCCTATGTGACTATATTGACTTTGATTGGTTGCTTGGTTCCATCCAATGACCCTAGGTTACTAAACGGTTCAAGTTCAGTGGACGCTGCCTCATCTCCTCTGGTTATCGCAATTGAAAACGGGGGTATTAAAGGTCTACCATCATTAATGAACGCCATTATTTTGATTGCTGTTGTTTCTGTGGCTAACAGTGCTGTTTATGCATGTTCAAGGTGTATGGTCGCCATGGCTCATATTGGTAATTTACCAAAATTTTTGAACCGTGTTGACAAGAAGGGTAGACCAATGAACGCTATCTTGTTAACTTTGTTTTTTGGTTTGCTTTCCTTTGTGGCTGCAAGTGATAAGCAAGCTGAAGTCTTTACATGGTTGAGTGCCTTATCTGGTTTATCGACAATTTTCTGCTGGATGGCCATTAATCTTTCCCATATTAGATTTCGCCAAGCCATGAAAGTTCAAGAAAGGTCTTTAGACGAATTACCCTTCATTTCTCAAACTGGCGTTAAGGGATCCTGGTATGGTTTTATCGTTCTATTTCTGGTTCTTATAGCATCGTTTTGGACTTCTCTGTTCCCATTAGGTGGTTCAGGAGCCAGCGCAGAATCATTCTTTGAAGGATACTTATCCTTTCCAATTTTGATTGTCTGCTACGTTGGACATAAACTGTATACTAGAAATTGGACTTTGATGGTGAACCTAGAAGATATGGATCTTGATACCGGCAGAAAACAAGTAGATTTGACTCTTCGTAGGGAAGAAATGAGGATTGAGCGAGAAACATTAGCAAAAAGATCCTTCATAACAAGATTTTTACATTTCTGGTGTTGAAGGGAAAGATATGAGCTATACAGCGGAATTTCTATATCACTCAGATTTTGTTATCTAAATTTTTTCCTTCCCACGTCCGCGGGAATCTGTGTATATTACTGCATCTAGATATATGTTATCTTATCTTGGCGCGTACATTTAATTTTCAACGTATTCTATAAGAAATTGCGGAAGTTTATTTTTTCATGAAGATGATACTGACTGCACGCAAATATGGGCATGATTTATAGGCATGATTTGATGGCTGTACCGATAGGAACGCTAAGAGTAACTTCAGAATCGTTATCCTAGCGGAAAAAATTCATTTATAAACTTTAAAAAAAAAAGCCAATATCCTTAAAATTAATAAGAGCGCCTCCATCATTAACTAAAATTTCATTCAGCATTCACAATATATCAGGTATCTACTACAGATATTACATGTAGCGAAAAAAAGCAAGAACAAAGCAATACCGCACCAAGAAATAACGCAAAGCTTTCAATCAATGAATCGAAAATGTCATTAAAATAGTATATAATTGAAACTAAGTCATAAAGCTATAAAAAGAAAATTTATTTAAATGCAAGATTTAAAGTAAATTCACTTAAGCCTTGGCAACGTGTTCAACCAAGTCGACAACTCTGGTAGAGTAACCGTATTCGTTGTCGTACCAGGAGACCAACTTGACGAACTTTGGAGACAATTGGATACCAGCGGAAGCATCGAAGATGGAAGAGTGAGAGTCACCCAAGAAGTCAGAGGAGACAACAGCGTCTTCGGTGTAACCCAAAACACCCTTCAACTTACCTTCAGCGGCAGCCTTAACAACCTTCTTGATTTCATCGTAGGTGGTTTCCTTGTCCAACTTGACAGTCAAGTCAACAACGGAGACATCAACGGTTGGAACTCTGAAAGCCATACCGGTCAACTTACCTTGCAATTCTGGCAAGACCTTACCGACAGCCTTAGCAGCACCGGTAGAGGATGGGATGATGTTACCGGAAGCGGTTCTACCACCTCTCCAGTCCTTGTGGGATGGACCATCAACAGTCTTTTGAGTGGCGGTCATGGAGTGAACAGTGGTCATCAAACCTTCTTCAATACCGAAAGCATCGTTGATAACCTTGGCCAATGGAGCCAAACAGTTGGTGGTACAAGAAGCGTTGGAAACAATCTTCAAGTCAGAAGTGTATTTGTCTTCGTTAACACCCATGACGAACATTGGGGCGGTGGAAGATGGAGCAGTGATGACAACCTTCTTGGCACCAGCGTCAATGTGCTTTTGAGCGGTGTCCAATTCCTTGAAAACACCAGTGGAGTCAATGGCGATGTCAACGTTGGAAGAACCCCATGGCAAGTTAGCTGGGTCTCTTTCTTGGTAAGTAGCAATCTTCTTACCATCGACAATGATGTGCTTGTCATCGTGGGAAACTTCACCAGCGTATCTACCGTGAGTGGAGTCGTACTTGAACATGTAAGCAGCGTAGTCGTTGGTGATGAATGGGTCGTTCAAAGCAACAACTTCGACGTTTGGTCTAGACAAAGCAATTCTCATGACCAATCTACCGATTCTACCGAAACCGTTAATAGCAACTCTAACCATTTTGTTTGTTTATGTGTGTTTATTCGAAACTAAGTTCTTAGTGTTTTAAAACTAAAAAAAAGACTAACTATAAAAGTAGAATTTAAGAAGTTTAAGAAATAGATTTACAGAATTACAATCAATACCTACCGTCTTTATATACTTATTAGTCAAATAGGGGAATAATTTCAGGGAACTGGTTTCAACCTTTTTTTTCAGCTTTTTCCAAATCAGAGAGAGCAGAAGGTAATAGAAGGTGTAAGAAAATGAGATAGATACATGCGTAGGTCAATTGCCTTGTGTCATCATTTACTCCAAGCAGGTTGCATCACTCCATTGAGGTTGTGCCCGTTTTTTGCCTGTTTGTGCCCCTGTTCTGTGTAGTTGCGCTAAGAGAATGGACCTATGAACTGATGGTTGGTGAAGAAAACAATATTTTGGTGCTGGGATTCTTTTTTTTTCTGGATGCCAGCTTAAAAAGCGGGCTCCATTATATTTAGTGGATGCCAGGAATAAACTGTTCACCCAGACACCTATGATGTTATATATTCTGTGTAACCCGCCCCCTATTTTGGGCATGTACGGGTTACAGCAGAATTAAAAGGCCAATTTTTTGACTAAATAAAGTTAGGAAAATCACTACTATTAATTATTTACGTATTCTTTGAAATGGCAGTATTGATAATGATAAACTCGAACTGAAAAAGCGTGTTTTTTATTCAAAATGATTCTAACTCCCTTACGTAATCAAGGAATCTTTTTGCCTTGGCCTCCGCGTCATTAAACTTCTTGTTGTTGACGCTAACATTCAACGCTAGTATATATTCGTTTTTTTCAGGTAAGTTCTTTTCAACGGGTCTTACTGATGAGGCAGTCGCGTCTGAACCTGTTAAGAGGTCAAATATGTCTTCTTGACCGTACGTGTCTTGCATGTTATTAGCTTTGGGAATTTGCATCAAGTCATAGGAAAATTTAAATCTTGGCTCTCTTGGGCTCAAGGTGACAAGGTCCTCGAAAATAGGGTCAAAGTATTTCGAATTTGTGTCCATTAGTGGTGTTCCGTGTGAGAACTGGTAAGCTTCTTTCATGAAAGAGTTCAATGATTCACTCAGTTTGTCAAACGGAATAGAGGCGGGAGCATGGAACACTAATTGCTCTTCAAATTCTACAGGAGTAATCTTTGGCTTGTCGGCAGCTTTTGTTTGAGCTTGTTCGGCTATTTTTGGTTTGAGCTGTATAGGTTTAATGTTCGATAAATCGAGACGTTCGTTCTTCTTGATAAATTCTGTTACCTTGTTAACCGAATCTTGTGGTATTTTTCCTAGGTATGCTAGCACATCACCCTTTAATAGTCTACCGTTGGAACCAGATGGCGTAATTTCCTTCAAAGCCTTTTCTTTGGATATATTGTTCTCAGCCAGTAGTAATGACACGGATGGTAATAGCGTCTGTTCAAGATTGGCTTGGCTGCCGTCAACGGTTTTGATTGATGTAACTGTGGCTTTTTTTAAATGTTGTTGTGTTGCTTCAGTACTATCTGCGGATGGCTTCTTAATTTCAATAGATTTCGCATTTGCGGTGTTGGCCTCTTGGGGTAACTTTATAGTAGCTAAATCATCATCAACATCAGCAATATAAGCAATAGGTTCACCAACATCAACATCTTTAGAGCCTTCGTCTTTCAGGATCTTAGCTAGTTTACCATCGTCCAGTGCTTCCACATCAATTTGAGATTTATCTGTTTCCACTTCTAATATCACATCGCCCGCGCTGAATGGTTCGCCAACTTTATATTTCCAAGACACAATCCCCCCTTTCTCCATAGTAGGAGACATTGCAGGCATTGAAAATGTCTTTACAGCAAGTAATTTAGCTGATGCATGATAGTTGCATTTGGTTAAATATCTTGTACATGATTTTAAAGTGGAGACTTTGGAAATTGCACTTAGCATTTTTAAATTTTTCCCTCGAGATGATTTAACAATAACCTAGCTCTTTCAATGCTCTCTTATATTCTCACTGGAAAGCGCTAATTTGATTTGTCTCTCTCGTTGCTGGTCGCTCACCCTTTCATAAATTGATTTTTACTCTTCATTTATTGATTTTACTTTTTGTCATTTTCCGAACGGGGAACAAAATGATGACTACTTGCTACAGTATACGAAACATACAAGGGCATTGTCATGTGCACGCATAATAACGGTGATATATATATGTATGTATATTATGTGCCTGTGTTTGTGTGTACTTGTCAGGGCATGACAAATTATTCAAACATATTTTAGATGAGAGTCTTTTCCAGTTCGCTTAAGGGGACAATTTTGGAATTATAGCGATCCCAATTTTCATTATCCACATCGGATATGCTTTCCATTACATGCCATGGAAAATTGTCATTCAGAAATTTATCAAAAGGAACTGCAATTTTATTAGAGTCGTATAACAATGACCACATGGCCTTATAACAACCACCAAGGGCACATGAGTTTGGTGTTTCTAGCCTAAAATTACCCTTTGTAGCACCAATGACTTGAGCAAACTTCTTCACAATAGCATCGTTTTTAGAAGCCCCACCTACAAAAAAAGTCCTTTCTGGCCTTTTATTTAGGTAGTCCCGCAGCGGAGATTCATCGTAATCAAACTTCACGATTGTATCTTCGTTCAGTCTCTGTTGTGAGCTTGCGTTTGAATCCGAAAGCAGGGGAGATATTCTTACCCTGCAACTTAAAGCCTGTGATTCTACAATATTTTTGGCATCGTGCCTCTTGTCTTTGAACTTGGCCACCTCTCTTTCAATCATACCCGTTTTTGGATTGAAGATAACCCTTTTGTTTATGGCTTTTACGCTAGGAACGATCTCCCCCAGAGGAAAATATACACCTAATTCATTTTCACTACTTTCTGAGTCATCTAGCACAGCTTGATTAAAAAGAGTCCAATCGTTAGTCTTCTCATAATTATTTTCCCGTTCTTTGTTTAACTCGTCTCTTATCCTCTCCCTTGCCAAAGAACCATTACAATAACAAATCATACCCATATAATGGTTTGGCAGAGTTGGATGAATGAAAAGATGATAGTTCGGAGAGGGGTGATACTTATCGGTGACCAGAAGAACTGTAGTACTTGTTCCTAGGGAAACGAGAACGTCATTCTTCCGCAGGGGTAAAGAACATATAGTGGCTAAATTATCCCCAGTCATGGGAGAGACCTTGCAGTTTGTATTGAAACCGTACTTCTCAATAAAATATTTACAGATGGTACCCGCTATCAAATTTTTCATGGGTGCTCTCATTAATTTTTGTCTGATAGTTTTATCCTTAGAAGAACTATCAATTAGATGTAGCAGCTCATCACTGAATTTTCTTTCACGTATATCATAAAGGTTCATACCACAGGCATCTGCCTCCTCTAATTCAACAAGATGGCCCACTAAGATAGAAGTCAAAAAATTAGACACTAAAGAAATGGTCTTTGTTTTTTCGTAAGCTTCTGGTTCTAATTGTGCAATTTTCAGAATTTGAGGACCAGTAAATCTAAAATGGGCTCTGGACCCTGTTAATTGAGCCATTTTTTCAGGCCCACCTATGCACTCTTCAAACTCTTGACATTGCTTTGCAGTACTGTGGTCTTGCCAATTGGGGGCGGTTTGCCTTGCAAATGCTACAGAGCTCACGTAGTGCAATAAATCTTTTTCCGGTTTCTTATTCAATTGCTCTAACAGAGATTCGGCTTGGGAGGACCAGTAGACAGACCCGTGCTGCTGGCAGGACCCTGAGACGGCCATAACTTTGTTCAATGGAAATTTAGCCTCGCGATATTTCGAGAGAACCAGATCTAGAGCCTCTAACCACATGGCTACGGGACATTCGATAGTGTCGCCGTGTATATAGACACCCTTCTTTGTGTTATAATGCGGAAGATCCTTTTCAAATTCCACTGTTTCTGAATGGACAATTTTTAGGTCCTGGTTAATGGCGAGACATTTCAGTTGTTGGGTCGAAAGATCAAACCCAAGATAGTATGAGTCTAAAGACATTGTGTTGGAAACCTCTCTTGTCTGTCTCTGAATTACTGAACACAACATTAAAGTACTAATACTCATCCTCCTTTTGTTTTTCTCGAGAGGGTCCCCTTATTCGTCCGCCTGAGATTGCATTGGCCGAATTGAAAAGTGACAGTTATGCACCTCAGCGGCTATTCCCTGCGTCGCTTGCTGAAGATTGAGGATTATAGGAAGTAGTAAGCTGGAAATGGTAATTTGTAAAAAGAAAATTTCTAATACTGTGACAATGTTATTAAATCGGGGTTGTTTTTGTTTGGGGCGGCCAGCGGGATAATTTGTTTTCAAGGACAGCAGAAGCTCAGAAGAACAAAATCTCCGTGATCTTTTAAACTTTTTTCCATTCTGATGGAATAATGGTCTTGATCCCCTAAATATTTCCTTTTTTATTGCAATAATGATAGAAATTAATAGTAGTCTATGCTGGATGATATATATATCTCTTTTGAGCTTGCTTCAAATTTTTTCCCGTTATAATGATGAGTGTTTTGCTTTTTAAGGGTCTAGGACTTTTCTATCAGTTTCTATACCAAAAGAAGAAAAAGTAGAGAATTGTTTGTTTATTTTAATATTTTGTTCTTTAGTTTTAAATTCAGAAGAGAAAAAAATTTTATTTGTCACAAGGAAATAAAACATAAACAAAAAAGAAAAATTAAGATTTGCAATTCTGCCGCTTAAGCAAAAGTAGATCATTCACTGGAATATATATATATATAAACGCATTTATAATCTTGTAACGTGCACTCAATTTAGCTACGAAAGCCAACCAGCAAGGAACCTTTTATTTGAGTAGGTACATTTACATCTTCGGGTAACGCGGTGAAATTGAAAAATTTTAAGGCATTAATAATTGAAAAGCTAGAAGGAATGGATGGATGAATGAATGACATTGCGAACCATTGTGCAATGAACATCATCCAAAAGAAAACATCATTTACACATATTTTCTTTCCAGGGTCCCACTGGTAAAATCTATTAACATATAAAAAGATTTACAAAAAACTTTAGTGCCATAACTACAGCAGGATCATCATATGTCAAGACTAGAAATATACTCGCCAGAAGGGCTACGTCTCGATGGACGTCGATGGAATGAACTCCGCCGTTTTGAAAGTTCCATCAACACACATCCGCACGCTGCAGACGGTTCATCCTACATGGAACAAGGTAACAACAAAATTATCACTCTTGTTAAAGGTCCAAAAGAGCCAAGATTGAAATCTCAAATGGATACCTCAAAGGCTTTATTGAACGTATCGGTAAACATTACAAAATTCTCCAAATTCGAAAGAAGTAAATCAAGCCACAAGAATGAAAGGCGTGTTCTTGAGATACAAACCTCCCTGGTGAGGATGTTTGAGAAGAATGTCATGCTGAATATCTACCCCAGAACAGTTATCGATATCGAGATCCATGTCCTTGAGCAAGATGGCGGTATTATGGGATCTTTAATCAACGGTATTACCCTCGCTTTAATAGATGCCGGTATATCAATGTTCGATTACATAAGTGGTATATCCGTCGGGCTGTACGATACTACCCCATTATTAGATACCAATTCATTAGAAGAAAATGCTATGAGTACAGTGACACTAGGTGTGGTAGGGAAGTCAGAAAAACTTTCTCTTTTATTGGTGGAAGACAAAATTCCGTTAGATAGGTTAGAGAACGTTCTTGCCATCGGCATCGCAGGTGCTCATAGGGTAAGAGATTTGATGGATGAAGAACTGAGGAAACATGCTCAGAAAAGAGTCAGTAACGCCTCTGCTAGGTAGAATAAAAAACGCCATTAATTGCCACTGTTTATATAAAAGTACATAAAAAACAGTAAAATTGAAAATTGAACGCATTTACATTTTCGTGTTTCTACCGTAAAGCAAAACGCTTACAGTTTTTTCTTACCTATTGATGCGAATAAATCCTTTGGTTTCATAGAATGCTGGAAAACTTTTCTCCTTAAGTGCGTTACATTTTGGTTGACACTAGCAACCGTGTTAATGACAGTATGCTTCTTACTCAAATCGTCCGCGTTCGCATATGCTTCCCTAACGTGACTATGCTGCTTATACTCCTCAGCTATGAAATCCTTATCCTTATTAGAGGATGATTTTAGCGTATAATTTATCCATGTTTGTATCCCCGTATCATATCCATCTAGCTCACGCTTATAATTTCTCAACTGTTCTATCTTACCGGCGTGCGAAGTCTTACTGTTCAGTAGTTTATTCATATCTAATTTCGGTAAGTTATTCTGCTGCCCCAATTTCGCCATTTCTTCAGTACTGGGTTCATGGACGCTTGTCATTTCGCCTTGAGATACTGTTCTGTTTTCACTTTTGAAAGATGCACTGCGCGCTGCCAAATCATTGGCAGTATTGTTACTATTATCATTATCTGTTGTACTATTATCGTTTCCTGCATTTAATTGTTCCTGTGCGTCCATCGGTAGAGGTGGCAAATTTGATTGGTTACCAATCAAACCGGGAACATTATAAATCGTATTGTTGTCGTATATAGTCTTAGTGTCCCTGATTGTCTCCAAATCGTCATCTTCGCCTTTGGAAGGGAATGCATCCCAAGTACTCTCCATCTCTGAATAAGTCGATACAACACGTGGTTTCATACTAGCAGGTGTTAAATCTACTAGCTTCCCGTTAGAATCGATCACGTAACCTGGTGGCGCTTTCTTATTGGCTGTATCCTGTACGAACCCTGATCGTAAGGCCTCACTGTCCGGCTTCCAAGAATCGACATCAGTGGAGTCTTTAACTGAACTTTCTTCCAAAACTTTGTCTTCATTTATGTGGTCTTCCTCATCGCTGCCATCGCTGTTTTCCAATTCAGAACCGCTATTTGACAAATTGGTATTTTCAATGGTGTCTATTTGATTAGGTTGCAATGCTGAATCACCTTTATCATCATTACCAATCATTTTGGAGAAATAACCTGATTTGGGCGCCTTGAGACTGCCTTCATCTGAATCAGAGCTCATACCTTTTTCCTCCTCCTCTTCATCACTCGTAAGTAGAATGGAACCTTTTTCCCTATTAGAAAATTTATAGCTATCTGTATCTTCATTTTCGTCTTCTATGGATTCATTATCTTCGTTTTTGTCTTCTATGGATTCATTATCTTCATTATCTTCTTCTGTCTCATTTGTCGAATATTTTATTGATTCGGTATACGACAATGCATCATCGTCAGTTGTATCAAGTTGTTTCGATTGCTGGTTAATATCAGCATGTTTATCACTAACCGAAGATCGATTATCATCATCACTACTACCACTGTTGCCTTCGTTGTTATCATCTTCTTCAGAGTCTGACGAATGCTGATAATCATTGAAAAAAGAATTTCGATATCCATTATCACTAGTTTTTGTTTCATTTGCTACAGGTTTCGGCTTTGCTACTTTATCTTGCCCACTAGATGTAGAGTTCCTGTTCCTAATACTAGTCTTTTCTTCACTTTTTTCTTTCTTTTCCAAAGCTCCTGAGCTCTCGACTTCACCATCATCTTCCTGTTGTAAATTCTCCTCTTTCTCCGCAGGCAGAATATCTGCAAGGTAGCCTCTTTCGGACACTTTAAACTCGTCGTCTTTCTGCTCAGAAACATCGCCATCACTACTCAAATGTTCATTTCCATTCCTTGTTGGCGTATTGAAAGTGGTATCAGCTTCATTAGTATCCATTGAAACCCCTAAGGAATGTGATTTTTCATCTTCTTCTACAGGAGATGATGAAGAGGGTACCGCTTCCCCCAATGGTGCTTCGTTTTGGATTTCGTCACAACTGTCTGAATCACGTCGAAAATCAGATGTTTGCCTAATTTCTGGTGTCATCTCCCTTGATATTTGCTCTATCAAATTGTCTAGGTCTTCGTTTACAGCCCTATTTGTATGTGGTGATTTTTTGTTTTCACTTGGACTTTTCAAAGATGCTGTCGACGAAAGATAATCTGATTTGGAGTGCTCGCTGGATTTTTTCGCTTGTAATTCCACAGACTCTCTTGAAGCCATAAGTTTAGGCACCCCATCTGAGAGATAGCCTACTTCCTTGTCACTAGGACTAATATCACTCTTACTGACGTTATTATCATTGCTGTCTTTATTTTCACCCGTATTTTCATCATGCTCACCACTAACATCTGTATAATTGAGCTTGGGTAAACTAGGTAAATTAGATATTTTTTGCTTGTGAATTTCTGAACCTTTTGTGCCATCCTCGGAAGAGTAGTCATATTCGTCACTACTGTCCCATCCGGCGCCGTCATAACTTGCTTGAGATGCGCTAACCCATCTATACGATTTCTTTCTACCGACCTGTTCAGTACTCATAATAAATATCCGCTTTCCAGAAAAATGGTAATGATCAAACAGTCCCTTTTAACTATAATGCAAGTTTTGTGTTTACCTTGTTAACCATGTATGAAAGTGGTATTTAGGAATACTTTTAAGTGCCTTACAGAATTCTTGGTATGAGAAAAACAAAATAGCTACCCGGAATGAAACACTAATGTGTCACCAAACAAACAAACGACGTTATATAATTGTTGTGATATTTGCATCTTCATCTTATGATGATGAGAATATAAATAATTTTCAATCGTATTAAGTGTATATATGAATAAGCTATTAACCCTACCCATTAATTTCCGGGCGGGTTGTTATTTTTATCAGTATTGGCCTCTGCCGGGCGGCTAGCACGCTGGGTCGCTGCTGCGACAGCGGCTTCTGCTGCTTGCATAGCATTTTTTTGCATTTTTTTACCTGCAAACTTCATACAAAATGGCATCAAGGATGTATTGAGGGCAACCCATGCCACGAGAATACCGTAATTTCTTCCCATTTTTCTTTTGGTTAAATTCAAAAAAATCACTTTATAGATATCCACGGCATTATGGATTGGCATTATGTAGCCGTACCTGTAAAATTCGTTGTTCAAAACCATTGGGTAGAATGAAGCAGAAATATTTAATATGATCCACGTCATCAACCAAATACTCAGGTATGGAGGGCAGTAAGCTATAACTAAGCTGAGAACGTTTTCATTGGCACCACCAACAGCCATCATTACCAACCACGTAGACATCCAATATACTACGAATCCTCCTCTGCCAAAGGCGGGGGTGAAATCGATCCTAAAAATTGCAGATACGGTACAGAATCCAATGGAAAGAAGAAAATAAGTTGCCCAGGAAATTAGAAGCCTGTAGATTAAAATATGCTTTGGCTTCAGAACTCTGGCCATTTCTCCGTGCAACTTACCATATAATGACAGTTGTAAAACGGTTAACAAAATACAATAAATCAGACCGACCTGCAGAGGGGCCATTAGAATACGATCAGCAAAGGGACGATAATCGTTGTAGGTGAACAACAACTGTCCTGCAATCGCCCAGTTCTCCATGTTTATATTAAGATCTCTGTCATTAGAAGTGATGTTGCTCATCAATGAGGGAAGATATTCCTTGACGTAATATTTCTGAAGGCGGACCTCCAATTGTTGCATGAGTGGTAGAATGGTCGATTTAACACTCGATGGGTCACGACCACTTTCAAACACGGATTCAAAAAAAATTGATGAATTGAACTCCGAGTTTGCGTCTTGGCTAATCAAAGAATTATACAAAGTGTCTGTAGCATTAGGTTTAACGTTTAACGCCAGCCAGTATCTCTCATCGTAAATTAAATCGACTATCTTTCTGTCAATTTCGGTGGAGTTCGTCGTACCAAATTTCCTATGAAATGATGTTGCGTTGTATATATGCCATGTCCCGGGGACAGACGCTAACAATGAGGGTATGATCGCGGAAATAGATTGAACTGAAGTATTAGATGGCGCATCCTGCAATACAACAATATTTTTCACTTTGAAAAAGTAACGATCTGTTCCGTAACAGGCACCCCAGTAAATCGATATGAGCGATACACACACACAAGCAATGAAGAAGTTGTTCAAAACAAACTTCGAGAGAATCTTTTTCCTATGATTTCGCAGCCTTGGAGAAAAAAAGCCCTGTTTGAATTCTTGCCAAGGGACCGCCGTCGTTACCGCCCTTCTCTTCCTCATTAGCGCCACCTTCCCCCACAGATGACAATGAGGACGGCTTTTCATCAGGAGGCCGATAGTCTTCTAATGACTTTGCTAAGTCAGAAGAATGGCCGGAACCCTCAGCAAATCGCTGATTACTGTACGAAACCCCGTCCCTGCCGCCTGTAAATGCAGCAGCTGCTGCAAAACTAGGGTCCTCAATGTACCGTGACTCTTCATCACCAACCGATTTAGTCATATTTGTTCTCTGTACGGCTACTTACACTTATGTCAGTACCCGATTCTTACGGCGTATAAAAGATTAAAGAAACAGGATATGTGGCTTGATATATACAAAAAAAAGAACGATATGGAGTACACTATGTATCTCTCAACAATGCTAAGATATGAAGACGCTTATTGACTACGTCAGTCCGTTTTCCATTCCCTTCTTCGAATAGGGTGGCCCGTTGATGACAAAGCTGCGAATCATCTATCATCAAACAAACTCACGGCTTTCGCTTTTCTTTAGTCTATTTCGGATTGTACTACCTCCTCGGACATTCATAAAAGGATTCGAAAAAACGAATAACCACGCATATACACGGAAATAGGAGAAAACTAAACGGGAGTCGGTTTATTTTTTTCTCAACATTTCTTTTTCCTGATTTTCCATCCTTTTCGAGATCCACCTATTGTGGTGAAAAATAACGAAAATATGTGCTTTAGGTGTGCATGGCATAATGTGTGGCATACTGGAAGGAACAAGTTGAACACGCCAGCTGGAAAGAAGTTCAATACCAACTTGCCCAATGCCTAACTCAAATGTTCGGATTCCTCCTACTGTTCCATCGAAGATAATAGATGTGGTCGACCAAGCGCTAAGAGCGCGACTCTTAGGTGGCAGCACCTTCAATTCAGGGTTTGATAGTTTAGATTCCGTACTTAACTTACAGTTTAGACTACATTACCATGTTATTGGATCGAATGGGCCTGCAAAACCAGTTTGTGATGTTTTACTGAAGGAAAGTCAAAATTTAGAAAAGAATATGAGTATGATGGAGGAGTTGAATGACTATCCGGAGATTACAAAACTAGTGGAGAAAATTCTGTTCAATTGCCTCGGTATTCTTTTCTTCCACAGGGGCCAATTTCAGGAATCGCAGCGGTGCTTGCTGCACTCGTTGAAAATTCATAATAACACTGCATCACAAAGAACAGCACTTATGGAGCAGTATGATAGGTATTTGATCTTAGAAAACCTGTACTACCGTGGTCTAGTTTCGCAAGACATAAATATCATGCAAAATGTTTTTTACAAAGGACTACTGGCCCACGTGGATACGATCCCTCCCGAATCAAACGGTCTTCTTTTCGAATACATCAGCTTGATCGTCGCAAAACTCAGGTTCAATCAAATTCAGGATTTAGCAGAAAATTTTAAAACTACCGTCGAGAATCCTTTTATTCTTTTCCTTTACATGATAAAGAAGTTCCAGTCACCTCTCAAAAAGCACATTGATAATGATGATCTTTATTTGAAGTTCGGACAGAACGTTTTGTTGAAGGCCAAATTTCCTACTGCTAGTGAGACAAATGATGAAGCTTTGGAGCATTTTAATGTCTTTTTGCAGTATTATTTCAAATTCACTCACATAAAAAAAATAAAAGTGACTCCCAGTTGGTATAATTTCATAATATCTTCAATGGAAAAGACTTTTCAAAGTATTGAAGTTTCGAAAACAGCAATGTTTCTTTTCCAAAACCTAAGCGATAACAGTAATGACGAAATAAAGAAGAAGACATTTAAAAGAGAATCTATACTAAATTTTGTTAATTTTGTGAAATACAACGACAAGTACTATCAACTGCACGATAACTCCCACCGTGACATAATTTCATTCATTGATGCGTATTCTTTTATTTTACAAAACTCCTCCAAAACCGATTCAATCGAAAATGTTTTTGATTACGATAATACGGTATCTACGTTTGCGACTTCCTTGAATTCCTTCTACAAAGAATATAATTTGCCATTAATGAGCCAATCAGAATCTTTAGATTGGCTAGAAAACAGCACCAGATGTGTATACCCAGGAAACATTTCGAAAGTTCTAACAAATGCGTGGTCAACATTGTACGAAATCAGAAAATATCAGTTAGATTTTCTTGTATCTAATAATTTGACTTCATATCTATGTAATGCAATGATGCTGTCCACAAAAGAAAAAGACAATGCTGATGTAGAAGAGCAGGAAGAAGGAGAGGAGGAGAAGGCATTACGTGAATTACAATTTAAATATTCTTACACTCTAGCACAACAGAGGCACATTGAAACTGCAATCAAGACTCTAGAATCATTGATATTAAGTAAGAACCCAAATTACTACAAAGCTTGGCATCTATTAGCTCTTTGTAGGTCTGTGCAAGAGGATAAGGAAATGTCGTACAAGATAGTTTGCTCTGTTCTAGAAGCTATGAATGAAAGTCTTCAGAACAATACTTTACTTCTGAATGATAGATGGCAATTTATTCACCTAAAATTAACGCAATTGGCGCTAATTGAAGAAATTTTTGGCACTTTAGAGGCACTGGAGACACTTCCAGAGGTCTTTGAATTATACGCAACATTATTTCCAGATTCACAACCTGAATTGAACAGCATGGGTCCCAAATATTCTCAAACTAAAGAATATCTTTTACAAATGGTGTGGATTTTTGCTGCAAATATGTACATGAGAACAAAAGACAATGATGAGGATGCCAAGGCCGCCATCAAAGAAGCCTCCAATGTCGAAAGTAAATTCAAGAATTTAAATTGTAATATTGCTAACGGTTATTTATCAATAATAAAAGATGAACCAGGCGTGGCATTAAAGGAATTTGAAACAGTTCTGTACTATGATGAGAATAATTTAGATGCCTTGGTCGGATTCGCTGAATTAATTTTCCCTGAAGAACTAGGCGTCGAGGAAACTAATCTTGAGCGTTATTATACTCTCAGCCTTGATAAAAAACCAGGTAAGAGGGCCAAACTTACGTTCGTTAATGACACAGATGGGTCAGCAGCGTATGCAAGACTAAAATTTCTATTGGAGTGCGCAATACTAGAATCGATCGAGGCTTACTATTCCCCAGAAGTTTGGTGGTATTTGTCCCTCATTTACGAGAAATATCAAGATGACGAGTACAAAAACTCTTTGCTAAAATGTATTAAATACCAAGAGTTGAATCCCATTCGCTCCCTAAGGTATTGCAATTACTAACGATAATTCTTCTGATATATACACACACATATATACATATGGGCGCAAGTATATTCTGGTGTAAAGATACTCATAGAAAGCATAAAGATATAATTCAATCTAGTTGTATTATATTATTCATTGATTTATATTAATTTGATGAACAATGGAACATCTTCTCTTCAATAACGGTTTTGCCCATATACTTGACGTTATTAGGTTACCCGTTTTTATAAATGTAATAAGTTCAATAATTTGAAAAGAGCATTAGCTATAGTCACGTTTCGCGTTGAAACAATTCTTTAAATTATCTTCTCTTGGCAGTTTAATATACCAAACGATAGTCCTAACATACTGTTTTTCTTATTATTTACCAATGAGTAAAGCCAAGGGAACGGGATTTTCATCAATTGATACTGAAGATGAAAACTTACGCGAACGTTATGTTAATCAACCAAAAGCTAATGCCTCCGATATTCAAGATGAACAATTAGATTGCTTTGAGCAACTAGAAGAAAAACATAGGACAAAAAAAAATGAAGAATACACTGCGTTGAAAATTTTAAGGGATGTCATAGGTCCCCTTTTATTAACTATAACTTCGTTTTATCTAAGATTCCAACATATAGATCAGAACAATTATGTTGTCTGGGATGAGGCTCATTTTGGAAAATTCGGATCATACTACATCAAACATGAGTACTACCATGATGTCCACCCTCCACTTGGTAAAATGCTTATTGCATTAAGCGAATGGATGGCAGGATTTGACGGTCAATTTGACTTTTCCTCTAATAATGCATATCCGGAAAACGTAAACTTTAAACTAATGAGACAATTTAATGCCACATTTGGAGCTCTATGTACACCAGTAGCTTTCTTTACAGCCAAATGGATGGGGTTCAATTATTTTACTGTTTATTTGATTGCTACAATGGTAACGTTGGAACATTCATACATTGTCCTCTCAAAATTCATATTGCTAGATTCAATGCTGCTTTTTTTCTCGATGACGACTTTTGCCTGTATGATAAAGTTGTATACGTTGAGAAAGCAACAAATGACGAAAAAATGGTCGTTATGGATGTTATTAACTGGTTTATCTATTGGTTGCGTTTGTTCTGTGAAATGGGTTGGTCTTTTTATCACAGTTGTAGTCGGCCTCTACACATGTATAGAACTATTTTTGCTCTATTGTGGTAAAGAATTGCCTAGAATAAAATATTACAAACATTGGCTTATCAGAATCATTAATCTGATAGTAATTCCTTTTCTTATCTATCTCTATTGCTTCAAAATTCACTTTGTGTTGTTGTACAAATCTGGCACGGGGGATTCTACTACAAATACGTTATTTCAGATAAACTTGGAGGGAACTCAGATTGAGGCGGGTCCTCGTGATGTAGCATTTGGGTCAGAGTTAACCATAAGGTCGCATGGTTTAAGCCCGAATCTGCTGCATTCACATATTCAAGTATACCCAGAAGGCTCTGGACAGCGCCAAATCACTGGATATGGATTCGCAGACTCTAATAATGTTTGGAAGTTTGAATTTTCTAGGTCTTCTGGATTGGAACTAGATCAGAACGGGACTTTGAATGGCAAAATAATCCCAATAACGGATGGTGTGGAAGTTCGTCTCAGCCATAAAAATACAGGATCGAATCTTCACTCGCATGATGTACCTTCTCACGTCTCTAGAGGAAATTATGAGGTTTCAGGCTATGGGTCACAAAGTGTTGGCGATGAAAAGGATGATTGGATAGTGGAGATTGTGAAACAAATGGATTCACCAAATCCCGTCTATTCTAATGAGAATTCAACTATTTTACATCCAGTTTCTACTTTCTTCAGGTTGAGACACAAAGTTTTGGGTTGTTACTTGGCTTCTACTGGATTGACGTATCCAGCTTGGGGATTTAAACAAGCTGAAATCGTCTGCAAAGACTCCTGGAGTCGTAGGGACAAATCGACCTGGTGGAATGTAGAAGATCACTGGAACCACAATTTAGAAACCGCAGAAGATTACGTTCCACCAAAATCCAATTTTTGGACCGATTTTATTCTAACTAATTTTGCCATGGCCTCCTCTAATAACGCGTTAGTGCCTGATGAGGATAAATATGATAGTTTATCGTCTGATGCATGGGAATGGCCAACCTTGCATAAAGGGCTAAGAATGTGTTCATGGGCGGGATATATCACTCGATATTACTTGATGGGATCTCCCTTCAATACATGGATTTCTACTGTCTCCTTAATCATCTTCCCATTTATTATTCTTTTTATATTATACCGTTGGAGGAGACAAACGCTTTATCTCTCAGACGATCAAATCTGGCAAATAACGATACAGGGTATTTTCCCTTTCATTTCCTGGATGACACATTATCTGCCTTTTGCAATGATGGGGAGAGTGACGTATGTACATCACTACGTTCCCGCTTTATATTTTGCAATGCTTGTTTTCGGATTTGTGCTTGATTTCACTTTGACAAGAGTCCATTGGATGGTCAAATATCCCATCTATTTGTCATTGTTTGGCGGATGTATATACATTTATAATTTATTTGCTCCAATATGTCAGGGTATGCATGGTGATAAAGCGGAATACTTACCTTTGCAGTGGTTATCTACTTGGGATATCGCACCTTAGTAAAAAAAAAAAAAACTCCAACTCCTTTACACAGAATCACGAAAATTGTAAATAATAATGCCAAATAAAGGCATTAACTTATTATCCTCTTCTTTTCACATGAGAAATGATATAAATATTGCCTATTCATATGCTAATGAGTATATACGGGTGGACAAATCACTACTTCCTACACCTAAAAATAATTTACCGTTTCTCTTTAAATGTGACCACCTCAATCTTGTAATTTTGTCTGCTGGTGTTATATCCTCGTTTAGCTGCGTTATTAACTCAAACTTTCCCAAAGTATAACTGTATAAATAAATTTCACCGTTTTCAAGACCCACCGATATCAAAATTTTCTCTCTTATCATGCTGTCATGTACGGAAATAGCAGTGACAGCTTTAGTGTGTTTAATTGATGCTTCCAGAACGTAGTCATCAGCTGGCTCCTTTTGGTGCCTCCATACTTTGACAGTTTTATCCCTGGACGCGGTGACAAAAACATTACCAAACTCTAATGGTGCCCAGTCTGCATCCCATATAATCCTTGTGTGTGGTTTTTCATTTTTGAATCTCAATTCAAAAGTATTATCTTCCATATTTCTTTCCCAAAGCGCCCATTTTCTGTCTCTACAAACACTTAATAAAAATTTTCCATCTTTAGAGAATTTTAATCTTGTTATCGTTAGACTGTGGAACGGTAATGCAGGCTTTATTTCTAACCAATTTTCTGTGCTGAATATTCTAATAACTGCATTCTGAACATTATTTGATCTACAAGCAGAAGCAATTAATTTCTGATCCGGAGAAATATCAAGACACGTTATTTCAAAACCATGTCCGTAAAGCTTTTCCACTTCAGGCCATAACAAGTGTCTTTGCAATTGGTCTTCCATAGGTGGACATTCTAGCAAGGACAATGGATCAGTGATATCTGGTGTTTCTTTATTACCACCTTCCTCCTCTTCATCATCTTCATTTGCGTCATCATCACCAGCTTTATTAGACAAACCTAACACAGGAACGGTAGCAGAGTCTGGCATTTCACTTTTTTCCTCAAATTGAATACCAACAAACTTTTGTAACATTCCTGCCACCCCTTTAGGTAGGTCAAATGATCTCAAGATTTTTTCATCACCACCACTTACAAATCTGGTATCCGTCACTGTCTCAACACAAATCATATCATAACCATGTATTTGTGGCCTAGAAAATTCATGCCAGGTAGCTATTTCCCTTTTTCTCCCGCTGGCATCATAAATCCATGGAGCAAAGAGTCTAGTGGTCTGATCCAGAGAAGTAGCCAATAGGTACTCGCCGCTAGGAGACCAAGCAATGTCCGTCACATCCTTCGTGGCACCGGATATGCCCAACCTTTGATCGCAAATAATATTATCCTTTGTAGCCCACATCCTCCAGGACCCAGTCTTACCATTGGTCAAAAAGAAATCAATTCTCTCATGAGTAAACCATAGACAGGACCAAAAACCTCCAGAGGAACCCGTTGCAGTTGAGGCACCTTTTGAGGACATTTCTCCTAACCGTAGACTGCACACCCAAATGCCTGAAGTCTCATCAGGTTCCCATACCATCAATGAAGTATCAGCAGTAGCAGCTAGTAGTTGTAAGCGACTTTCGTGCCACTGAAGGGATGAAATCCAATCATCATGGCCCATAATTAAGGCTTCAAAATTTATGCCTACTCTCAATTCATCATCAATTTGAAATTTATATTGTTTATTGCTCAATAATGTTAATTTCTTTGAATCTTCTTCAGAGTCATCGATTAAATCGTTAATCCTAATTCTCCACAATCTAATATAACGGTCCTGAGAGCCAGAGCATAACAAATAATCACCCGGAGTTTCCTGGTGACGGAAAGCCAATGACTTGACCCAGTCTTCATGACCTTCCAATTCTGCAACCACTCGACACTTCTCAATGCCAGAATCACTTAAAATGAAAGATGCGATAAAAACGTTCACATTAGTACCCCCAACGGCAAGTAAATACTTTTTTTCTTCAACTTTTGACAGTGATAAACACAGTGGATAGAAGAATCCCTTTTTTATGGTGAATTCATGAGCAAGACCAAACTCATCATTTTGAATATTTTGTCTCCATATGCTGATAGTACCATCAGCACAACCGACTGAAATAAGACTTGGTAAAGCGCTTAATGCCACAATCGTCTTCGAGTAATGTTGAATGGTTTGAATACATTGTAAATGTGAGTAATCAGTAAATTTCCAGATCTTAACATGGTGATCCTCAGATGCAGATACCATAAAATCTGAATCTGGGACAAATCTGACACAAGTCACTTCAGCTTCGTGGCCTTTCAAAGTTGCATAAACACCTTTATTATTTGGTTCAATGGGGTCCCATAATGCAATAGTTTTACCTGCGCCAAATGCGACGATTTTTTTAACTTTGTGTATATCGCTAACCTGAGTTTGCTTGTTAGCACCTATAAAAATGGCTTCGGGAGTGATACATTCCACCATGATTATGGAACGTTAATTATATAAAGTTTTTGCAGGAACTGGGATATACAAATAGATATACTAGTCTCTACGTGCAATTGTAAGCTATCTCTGCCCATCGCCTAATATTAAAACAAGAAAATTTTTCATCTATTTCAATATCGGACACTTTTCCCGTCACGTGGAAACGGCTGACAAGGTTAATAAGAAGAAATCGCTTAAAGGACCGACCCAGGTTATAAATTATACTGACCTTTATACACTATACTCTTATTTAATGGGTTGCATCTCAGTCTCACACATTTTGAAACTCTCAAACTCACCTTCAAAAAAGCGGGACTTAATTACTCGATTAAACCAGCGCGTAACCTCTGGATGCTTAGACCTCCATGTTTCATCGAAAAAACTTATAAACCCTAGCGAAAAAGCAGCCGCTGAGATTAAATCAGCAAGAGTTTCGTGGTCATCACAGACAAGGTATTGCTGTTTCTTTAACCTTTTCTCGTAAAGCGAAACAATGGTGTCGACATTCTCTCTTGCGACTTTGAATTCAGTGGCATTATATGGCTTTACGCCAATTAGAGGGAAAAACACCTCACAAACCTCATTCAAGAAATCACTGTTGGAAAGCGATTCCCATCTTAAAATATCTGCACGAGTTTTGAAGTCACCTTCGGGACCCAACAACTGGCGCACAGCTTCCTTGTCGCTCGACAGATGGATCAAGTAGTAGTCGATAGCCATTGCCTCTGTAAGCGTCCACTCGTCATGCGGTCCAACAAAAGTTGGGTACTTACGCAAGGGAAACTCCCTTTCGTAAAGTTGCTGAGCGTCACTTGGATCAGCAAGCTTAACGTCCAGCTTCAAGGAACGCACTAAACCTCTTGGCACAATGGTCCTAATCAACTTTCTCTCCTTCAAATCAGTAAACAGTGTTCCGTCAGACATTTGTAGTTTTCTACACAAAGATGCCGAAATCAATGATGAGCAAGTATCGAGTTCGCTTCGCACTGCTACATCTAGGCTTTTATAAGGGGTGGTATCGTTTAAAGGTGCGGCTATTAAAAGGGATGAATACGTGGGAAACGGTTGCATTACAGGAAAAACAGCTTTTTATCTTATTATATCTTTAAATATGTACATACGCTTGTTTATACGTGGAGGCGACAAAAAGGGTTGGTTGAAGGGAGAGAGAAAGAGACGCACAGAGATTGGAGGAGGGGCTCAGTTCGCTGATTGTTTCTTCTTCTGTGTTAGGTTTTCCAAAGTTAACCTGTCGTTGTCGTCGTCATCTTCACTGGGAGGCGTTGAGTTAGTGTTTGAATCTGAATCTGAATTTGTATTCGTGTTGTTAGAATTTGTGTCTTCATCATCTTCCTGACTGAAATGATTTCCATTGTCATCCGGTGATTTAGCGGTAGAGTTTTCGCCCGTAAATTCGTTGGCAAACTCTGTAGCCGGAGAGGCCTCCCTGATTAGCTTCCTAGTAAACGGATCATCCAAAAAATTCTGTTTTCTTTGTCGTTGATTTTGTTTCTTTAATTCATTGCCTATTAACTTGGAGTAGAGTTTTTTGCCCAACGTTTTCTTTAGCAAGATTTCACGGACTTCGAAGTACAAGTCTCTGGAGGCGTTATTCAAATTTGTCTGGTTTTTCTTGAAATATGACCTGAATTCATTGATGTGTTTTTTGAACTCCAGTTCGTTTTTCTTCAACCAAGAAACGTTCAGCTCCTGTCTGGTAGCACCCCTTGCAAAGTTTCTCATCAAATATTTGTCATAATCTCTGATGATCTTTGTGATAATATCACTTGTAGAGACACCATCGGTTCTTTGGGTAGTCAAGAATTTTCCCATCTCCTTTATTGGCTTGTAGATATCGTCGCTGTCGGCGCTAACGTAAGGAATATCGTCATGTGCCACGTAGTCAATCTTGTGTTCTAGTAGAAATTCTGGGGTGACACACCAGGGAGCGTTGGGCACGACTTCGTCAACCCATTTGCAGTGCGTTAAAGTTTCACAACGCTGCTTATCGGTCAGCACAGTCAAACCTTTTAGTTTGTGAGTGATTTTGTCGCTAGGCACACCAACTATCAGTGTTACATTGGGGAAAGCCTTCTTACACTGTTCCAGTTGCTTCATGTGGCCAAGATGGAAAAGATCAAAAACACCATCTGCATATATCCTGATGGGTCTATCCGTTGGAGGCAAATTGAATCTGAAACCTTTAGGACGATACTTGCGCAGTTCCTTGGGCAACTCGTTGGTGTAACGAGCCTCCTTCTCTTCAAACTCCTTCGTCAACCGGCGACGCTTGCGGGGAGTGAGCTGTGTGTCCTTATTTTCATCCTGGTTCTTACTCTCATCCTTATCCTCATTGTCCTGCTCTTCCGTTTCCTCACGCTGTCTTTTATTTTTATTTTTTTTAAATAGGTTTGATAGCGATGAGTTAGAAAGCTTAGCCCTAATCGAGGACTTCCCTGTTGTTGGGTTTGCCATTTTTCTTTGTGTCTGCTGTGCTTTGTACTACCAAGAGAGAATAGCAAGAGTGAAATTTGAAAGTTAAACAATACAATAAAGAAAAGTGACTGGCGTATGCAAGAAAGGGGAATGGGTATAAAAAATACAAGAACGGCAGAAAAAATAAAAGAAACAGGAGAAACAAACAATGGTAACTGTACTAAAACCAATACCAGATATATATTTCATACTTATTAAAAAGCGTTAAGAAACGAAGCGTAAAAACGTAAGAAAAAGAATGACTATATAACGGTAGGCCTTCGACTCATTTTTTTCTTCCTACATGCAAACGACAAATACGGGTAATGCACATTTCGCTTATTGGGTTCTTCCCTTTCCTTTTTTCCATTTTTTTCTTTCTGGCTGTCGCTAGCCTTTCTACTTCCTCCGCACATAACAGTTTTCAGCACAGTATAGATAGCTGTGCAGCCAGATAGAAGCAAAAGAGAAGTCAATTGCAAAAAAAATATGGACTCCTACTCAATAACAAACGTAAAATACCTGGATCCGACTGAATTGCATCGTTGGATGCAAGAAGGACACACTACTACGCTGAGGGAGCCTTTCCAGGTAGTGGATGTGCGAGGCTCAGATTATATGGGGGGCCATATCAAGGACGGATGGCACTACGCCTATTCGCGCCTTAAGCAGGATCCGGAGTACTTACGTGAGCTAAAGCACAGATTGTTGGAAAAGCAAGCGGACGGCCGCGGAGCGCTGAACGTGATTTTCCATTGTATGTTATCGCAGCAGCGCGGACCGTCTGCAGCGATGCTGCTGCTTCGGTCGCTTGACACGGCGGAACTTTCTCGCTGTCGTCTATGGGTGTTGCGTGGGGGGTTCTCGCGCTGGCAATCCGTATACGGTGACGACGAGAGCGTTACGGCGGGTTACCTACCCGATCTGTGGCGTTGACAGGTTTACACAATCGCACGTGATCATATATTTGCCATGACTCCTCCCAGTGACAATTTTGTTCTTTTTTCCTCTTTATCGCTTTCGTACTATGGTCAGTCATTCATTCATTATGTACGCGCTCTCCATAACCCGTAACTTTTTATTATATATAGACTCGTTTACAATACAACGATAGCGATACCATTCAATTGAAGTTGTGAGACCAGGTAACGAGACGAACACAACTTTACAAGTCAAATAAGAAATCATGGCTGGTCAAGTGTTGGACGGCAAAGCATGCGCTCAGCAGTTTAGAAGCAATATTGCTAATGAAATCAAAAGCATTCAAGGTCACGTGCCTGGGTTTGCACCTAACCTTGCCATCATTCAAGTAGGCAACAGACCAGACTCAGCCACATATGTACGCATGAAGCGTAAGGCAGCTGAAGAGGCCGGCATTGTTGCTAATTTCATTCATTTAGACGAATCCGCTACTGAATTTGAAGTTCTGCGTTACGTGGACCAGCTGAATGAGGACCCACATACACACGGTATTATCGTGCAACTACCATTACCCGCTCATTTGGACGAGGATAGAATCACCTCGAGAGTGTTGGCAGAAAAGGACGTGGACGGGTTCGGGCCCACCAACATTGGCGAATTGAATAAGAAGAACGGACACCCATTCTTTTTGCCCTGCACGCCCAAGGGGATCATTGAGCTGCTTCACAAGGCCAACGTCACGATTGAAGGTTCCCGGTCCGTTGTGATCGGAAGATCTGACATTGTTGGCTCTCCTGTTGCAGAATTGTTAAAATCTCTAAACTCCACCGTCACCATCACTCATTCTAAAACCCGTGATATCGCATCATACTTACACGACGCGGACATCGTAGTCGTTGCCATCGGCCAACCAGAATTTGTGAAGGGTGAATGGTTCAAACCAAGAGACGGCACTTCCAGTGATAAGAAAACCGTGGTAATTGATGTTGGCACCAACTACGTTGCTGATCCTTCCAAAAAGTCCGGTTTCAAATGTGTTGGTGACGTTGAGTTCAATGAAGCAATCAAGTACGTCCATCTAATCACTCCAGTGCCCGGTGGTGTGGGCCCCATGACGGTGGCTATGTTAATGCAAAATACCTTGATTGCTGCCAAACGCCAAATGGAAGAATCCTCGAAGCCTTTGCAGATTCCTCCCTTGCCATTGAAGTTGCTAACACCTGTTCCTTCCGATATAGACATCTCCAGAGCACAACAGCCAAAGCTTATCAACCAGCTTGCTCAAGAATTGGGTATTTACTCTCATGAGTTGGAGTTGTACGGACATTACAAGGCCAAAATTTCTCCTAAAGTCATCGAAAGGCTGCAGACGCGCCAAAATGGTAAGTACATCTTGGTGTCTGGTATCACACCAACACCACTGGGAGAGGGTAAATCCACTACAACAATGGGTCTTGTCCAGGCACTAACGGCTCACTTGGGCAAGCCAGCCATTGCGAACGTCAGACAGCCCTCCCTAGGACCCACTTTAGGTGTCAAAGGTGGTGCTGCGGGTGGTGGTTATTCCCAAGTCATCCCAATGGACGAATTCAACTTACATTTGACTGGTGACATTCACGCCATTGGTGCGGCTAACAACCTACTTGCTGCCGCTATTGACACTAGAATGTTCCATGAGACCACTCAAAAGAATGACGCTACCTTCTACAACAGACTAGTGCCCAGAAAGAACGGAAAGAGAAAGTTTACTCCCTCCATGCAAAGAAGATTGAATAGACTGGGTATTCAAAAGACCAACCCCGATGATCTAACACCCGAAGAGATCAACAAATTCGCCAGATTGAACATTGACCCGGACACTATTACTATCAAGAGGGTGGTCGATATCAACGACAGAATGTTAAGACAAATCACCATTGGTCAAGCCCCCACCGAGAAGAACCACACAAGAGTTACTGGATTCGATATCACCGTTGCTTCTGAATTGATGGCTATTCTTGCTCTTTCAAAGGACTTGAGGGACATGAAGGAACGTATTGGAAGAGTCGTTGTTGCTGCTGACGTAAACAGGTCTCCAGTCACTGTTGAAGATGTGGGTTGTACCGGTGCCTTAACCGCTTTATTAAGAGACGCTATCAAGCCCAACTTGATGCAAACTTTAGAAGGTACTCCTGTCTTGGTCCATGCCGGCCCATTTGCCAACATCTCTATCGGTGCCTCTTCTGTTATTGCTGATCGCGTGGCTTTGAAATTGGTTGGTACCGAGCCAGAGGGAAAAACAGAAGCTGGTTATGTGGTTACTGAAGCAGGGTTCGATTTCACTATGGGTGGTGAAAGATTCTTCAACATCAAGTGCCGTTCCTCTGGATTGACACCTAATGCTGTGGTCTTGGTTGCTACTGTTAGGGCATTGAAGTCACACGGTGGTGCTCCAGACGTCAAACCTGGCCAACCTTTACCTTCCGCATACACTGAAGAGAATATCGAGTTTGTCGAAAAAGGTGCCGCTAACATGTGTAAACAAATTGCCAACATTAAACAATTTGGCGTCCCCGTCGTTGTCGCAATTAACAAGTTTGAAACTGACACTGAAGGTGAAATAGCCGCCATTAGAAAAGCCGCTTTGGAAGCTGGTGCATTTGAAGCCGTAACCTCTAACCATTGGGCCGAAGGTGGTAAAGGTGCTATCGACTTGGCCAAGGCCGTCGTCGAAGCTTCCAACCAACCAGTGGACTTCCATTTCCTATATGACGTTAATTCCTCTGTTGAAGACAAATTAACTACTATCGTTCAAAAGATGTACGGTGGTGCCGCAATCGATATATTGCCTGAAGCACAACGCAAGATTGACATGTACAAGGAACAAGGTTTCGGTAACTTGCCAATTTGTATCGCCAAGACACAATACTCTTTATCCCACGATGCAACTTTGAAAGGTGTTCCAACCGGGTTCACTTTCCCCATCAGAGACGTCAGATTGTCTAATGGTGCTGGATACTTATACGCTCTTGCCGCCGAAATACAAACCATTCCTGGTTTGGCTACCTATGCTGGTTACATGGCCGTGGAAGTCGATGATGACGGTGAGATCGATGGCCTGTTCTAAGACAACTTAATTATATAGAATTTAATAAAGACAAATGCAAAAGTTTTTTTAAAGTATGAATGTATAATAATAATAACGATAATACGAACACTATTGGGACTAATAATGATATTATAGTTTTTTACACAGGGGATTTAACGTTCCGCGACCCTTTTTCCTTTAATTTAACCCCAGTTCCTTAACGTCGAAAATTTCCGATTCCGTTAAGGAGGAGAAAACCTAATTACCAAACGAAGCGGGGAGACGCATTAATGAGAACAATAAATGTATGAAACTTTTAGCAATCTAAATGATACTATACCAAGACAAGCGAACACTGGCTAGCACAATATTTGGGCGGAACGAAATAAAATAACGAAGATATACATAAGACACAAAGGAAAAAGCGTTCCATTGCATCTCTAAAGTGAAATATAAAAAGTAGTAAAGCTAGAAATGTGTGATAAGTCGAAAACGGTATTGGACTACACGATAGAATTCTTGGATAAATATATACCTGAATGGTTTGAGACGGGAAATAAATGCCCCTTGTTCATTTTCTTCTCGGGCCCACAAGGCTCAGGCAAAAGTTTTACAAGTATCCAAATCTATAACCATTTGATGGAAAAATATGGGGGTGAAAAATCTATCGGTTACGCCTCAATTGATGATTTTTATTTAACTCACGAGGACCAATTGAAACTCAATGAGCAATTCAAGAACAATAAGCTGTTACAAGGACGTGGTTTACCAGGTACTCATGATATGAAATTGTTGCAAGAGGTATTGAACACCATCTTCAATAATAATGAGCATCCGGATCAAGATACTGTCGTACTACCCAAGTACGATAAATCCCAATTCAAAGGAGAAGGGGACCGTTGCCCCACTGGTCAAAAAATCAAGCTACCAGTCGATATTTTTATCTTAGAAGGTTGGTTCCTTGGGTTCAACCCCATTTTGCAGGGAATTGAGAATAATGATCTTCTTACTGGGGACATGGTTGATGTCAATGCCAAGCTCTTCTTCTATAGCGACTTGTTGTGGCGCAACCCAGAAATCAAATCTTTAGGGATAGTATTCACCACCGATAACATTAACAATGTTTATGGCTGGAGACTACAACAGGAGCATGAACTAATATCAAAGGTCGGAAAAGGGATGACTGACGAACAAGTGCATGCTTTTGTGGATAGATACATGCCCTCCTATAAACTTTATTTGAACGACTTTGTCCGGAGTGAAAGTTTAGGTTCCATTGCTACATTGACGTTAGGAATCGACTCCAACAGGAATGTATATTCTACGAAAACGAGATGTATTGAATAGTGATGTTATGACCTTTTTTTTTACGCCTTTTTTTTTTTTTTTTAATTTATCTCACTTTTCCCTTCTATTTTATGTACTAACAGATAATTTTATAATGATTTCATGTATTTTTGGTTCAGAATTTTGACAAGGCAACTCTTGAATAATTGTCGTATACAAAAAAAATTGTTTATCTGTTACATATCCATCATAAAACTTCTATAGAGCTTTTATTGTCCTTCTTATACAAATACTGTTCAGAGGCCGTCCGAGATTTAAGCGGTTTTGGAAAAATTACTGCTATTAATTAAGATTAAAAAGGAAAGGAAAATAGCAATGGGAGCTTATCGCATAAAAAAATGAACAATAATGTTGAAGAACTCCTACGGCGTATTCCCCTCTACAACAAATATGGTAAGGAGTTTCCACAAGAAACAGTGACTAGGTTTCAGATGCCTGAATTTAAGTTACCAGCGCTACAACCAACTAGGGACTTATTGTGCCCTTGGTACGAAGAATGTGACAATATCACCAAAGTCTGTCAGTTACATGATTCTTCTAATAAAAAATTCGACCAGTGGTACAAGGAGCAATATCTGAGTAAAAAACCACCGGGAATTGTTGGAAACACACTATTATCTCCATCAAGAAAGGATAATTCCTAGTTAAATTGCATTTCGATGTCTATGTACACATATACAGCAATTTTTTTTTATAAACCTTAGTAATATTATCAGTTTTCATTTTATGTCATTTGACCTTTGTTGCATTTAAATGGCCTTAACTTCTTTTAACTTTTCAATCAATTCATCCACAGAATTCAATTTCACACCAGGTGACTTAGTCTTTGGCTCTTCCATCGACACTATCTTTAACTGAGGTTCAATATTAATTTCAGGAAAATCTTTTGCTATATCCAGTTTTTCAATAGGCTTTTTCTTCGCCTTCATTAGTTTGGGCAGTCCTACGTAACGCGGAGTGTTCAATCTCAAATCTGTAGTAATAACCATTGGTAAGGAAGCTTCAATTACTTCTTCTCCATCGTCAATTTCTCTTGTTACTTGAACTTTACCATTATCAAGGAATTCCACCTTTGCCGCATTTGTTGCCTGTGGCCAATTTAATAAACCTGCCAACATCTGACCGGTATTGTTACAGTCATCATCAATGGCTTGCTTTCCCATCAAAACCAGATTAGAACCCTTCTTTTCAACAACAGCTTTTAAGATTTTAGCAATTGCTAAGGGCTCTATGTTTTCTTTACCCACAGAGTCAATTAAACTACAGGTGTCTATTCCCTTAGCGAGGCAATTTCTTAGAATATCCTGAGCTTTGGCGGAGCCAATAGAAACTGCATGCGTAGATTCTACTAAACTCTTGTTCTTTTCTTTAATTCTGATGGCTTCTTCGACAGCAATATCATCGAAAGGGTTGATACTGAATTTGATTCCACTGGTTTCAATCCCAGTTAAGGTCTTATTTACTCTAGGCTTGATCTGGAAATCAACTACCCTTTTCACCGGAACCAATATACGTAGTTGCTGTTTTGCAGACATTTTTATTACTCTTTCTGATACTTGATTATCGGGGTTATTGATCCTAGTGTGTCTTGACAACGTTTCTCGAATCAGGATTATTTTACACCGAGAAAGAAAGAGTCAATACTAATAATCTCGAAAGATCTTCAAGTGAAAAATAAAAAAAAATGATAAATAAAAAATAGAAACTATGAAACTATGTAAAAAAAAAGCAAATAGACATATCCAAGCAAGTCCAATAGCATAAACATTAAGCACGACAGCTGTAAAAAATGTCAAAGTTTGTTATCACCTGCATAGCTCATGGAGAAAATCTCCCAAAAGAAACCATCGACCAGATTGCGAAAGAAATTACTGAAAGCTCGGCAAAAGATGTATCAATCAATGGTACCAAGAAACTATCGGCCAGAGCTACCGATATATTCATTGAAGTCGCAGGATCGATTGTTCAAAAAGACCTCAAGAATAAGCTGACGAACGTCATTGACAGTCATAATGATGTTGATGTTATTGTTTCTGTCGACAATGAATATCGTCGAGCCAAAAAGCTCTTTGTCTTTGACATGGATTCAACATTAATCTACCAAGAGGTCATCGAATTGATTGCCGCTTATGCTGGTGTTGAAGAACAAGTGCACGAGATCACAGAAAGAGCCATGAACAATGAACTTGATTTCAAAGAGTCTTTAAGAGAACGCGTTAAATTATTGCAAGGCCTCCAAGTCGATACACTATATGATGAAATAAAACAAAAGCTAGAGGTCACCAAGGGTGTGCCAGAACTATGCAAGTTCCTTCACAAAAAAAATTGCAAGCTCGCTGTTTTAAGCGGTGGTTTTATTCAGTTTGCCGGTTTTATCAAGGATCAGTTAGGTTTAGATTTTTGTAAGGCAAACTTGTTGGAAGTTGACACTGATGGAAAATTAACCGGTAAAACACTGGGTCCTATTGTAGACGGACAGTGCAAGAGTGAAACCCTTCTGCAACTATGTAATGACTACAATGTTCCAGTTGAAGCAAGTTGTATGGTGGGTGACGGTGGTAACGACCTGCCAGCCATGGCTACCGCCGGGTTTGGGATCGCATGGAACGCCAAGCCAAAGGTGCAGAAAGCTGCACCTTGTAAGTTGAATACCAAGAGCATGACTGACATTTTATACATTCTTGGCTACACCGATGATGAAATATACAATAGACAATGAAGAAAATAATGATAGATAGATGTAATAGAGTTTCTTTTTAAAATTGTTTATTTAAACTGGTAAACATGATGTACTTTACGTAGCGTTAATATACCGGCAACTATACGTTGGAAGCAATAGCTTGCTTGATAGCAGCTGGGTTGGCACCGACGACTCTGGTAACCTCCTTACCGCCCTTGTAGAAGATCAGGGTAGGCATGGAAGAAACTTCAGCTTTTTGAGCAACATCTGAGACTTCATCAACGTCCAATTTGTAAAAAGCAGCATCAGAATATTGTTCTGCAAACTTTTCAATCATTGGTGCAATCATTTTACATGGCCCACACCATGTGGCAAAAAAGTCAACAACGACTAACTTGTCGCCAGATGCTAAAGCACTGTCGTATTCAGAAGCGGATTTTAATTGAGTAACCATTATTGATGTGTTATTTAAAGATATCGTAGACTCTCGTGTATGTGTGCGTGTATAATTCTTGCTAGACAACAAATAAAAACTAGTCCTCGTTATTCTCTTGTCAGCTTTTCATCCCCCGAATGGCTTTCTTATATACTGATATCCCTCTTTCGGCTGGCTGGAAACTGAACGCGCTTAGTAAGAAAAGAGCCACCTTGTAGGGAGCATCCTTTACTAAGAGTATAAACAATTACACATATACTTTGATGATTACTTAATATTCACTGGCACTCAAGTTATGCTGATCTTGGAGCGATCTTGAAGCCGAGTATGTCATTCTTACCGGGCTCAACAAGACTTTCTTCACTGACTCTCACGCCGCCAACGGTTTCAATGCTTGCAATGGTGACCTCGCCACCCATGATATACCTGGCAACTTTGCCAACAGGGGTTCCTCGCTTGACCAAAAAACAATCTCTAAATACGTTGGTTCCGTTGCCACCCGTAAAAGTCTGGATGTTCTTCACAGTGTACACCGGTATTAGACCAAGGATGTCCGTTGCTGCTTGCAGAACCTGAACAACACCTGTAGATCCGAATCTATACAGGACCAAATCTCTGATATTTTCAATTCTGTTAAGGATCTTGTCGTCCAGTGGCTTTAGTTTGTCTGGCTCGTCCTCAAATGTGTCAACAAACTCCGTGCCCTCCTCGTATAATATAAAACCTTGCTTTTTCAATTTCCTCAAAAAAACTTCCGTCACTGCACTGGTCAGTACAGCTTTGGTGTCAGGATACTTTAGCATGATTTTAGAAACATTTTTATCGGCGTCAGGGTGGTCAATCTTGTTGAGTGCCAACACAGTTGGAAATTTCTCCATCATAAAGGACTTGACCACTTGAGTGATCCATTCGTCATCCCATTTTTCCAAAGGTGGTAGTCCCTTCAACCTGTCCAGGGCTTTTTGGATCATGGGCGCATGTGAACCGTACCCACCGAATTGCGCTTGAAGTGTGTCCACTATGCTAGATTTCGTTGCTGTATGTTTACGCACAATAGACCCCCATCTTTTCTTCAGGTTCCCCTCAACCCAAAGCCTGATTTCGTCTTGCAGCCATTCTATATCGTTCAATGGATCATATCCTCTTGTGTTCTTCCCCTCTGCATCTGTGGTTCCACTAACGTCCACCACATGAATAAGAGCATCTGCGTGTCTTAAATCATCCAAGAATTTATTTCCAAGCCCTCTGCCGGAATGCGCTCCAGGCACAAGCCCTGCCACATCCAACAGTTTGATGGGGATATGCCTTTTACCCTTGCTACACCACCCATAGTTAGGTTTACAAAGATCTTCCTTGCCAAATCTGGAGCAAGCACACTCAACTTGCAAGTAGCCGGTTGCCTGATTTGGCTCGATCGTGGTAAAGGGAAATGCTCCTACCGCCGCACCTGCGTCCGTCAAAGAATTTAATGTGGTGGATTTCCCTGAAGATGGCTTACCCACAATACCAATCAATGGATCCCTGGGCATACTGGCTCTATTTCCGTTTTATTCTTACAGACAGCTTATACTACAAGTTAGTTGGACAAAAGCTAAAAGACGGAAAAGGAAAACGCAAAATGAAAATAAAACCAACTCTCATTACAATTCATCCTAGAACACTTACACATCTGTTTTGCACTGCATAGCATTACATTTCTTGCATATCTATCTATTCGAGAAAAAAAAAAAAAGGCATCGAGTGAATTTTTCACCTTGATAAAAAAGCCCTTACTAACCCTACAATAAATTGTGCCGAAACCCTCTGGAGTTTTCTAGAATATTCTAGCCCCATCAGGGCTAGAATATCCTAAAAGTTTATAGTTGACGAAAATTTTTCAGCGATGAGATGCACATTTATAATGCTATGATGTTCAACGCAAAGGAAATCATAGCGTTATCGGGTAGGTTCGCATCGTTAGCAATAGCTAGTCGCATATATACACAGAGATACATATTATACCTATACCGTTAAGAAATAGGATAGAAAATAATGAGCGAACAAAAGGAAGATTTGTTTAAACCAGTAGGAGAAGCTGCTGCAGAGGTCGAAGATGAAAGCATAGCCGAACAGAACAAAGCCAATGACGGCGTCAAGTTAACCGGCGCACAGGACGCCATGGGCCATCCAGTGCAAGAGATAGAGTCTCTTTGTATGAATTGTGGAAAGAACGGTACAACCAGACTTCTTCTGACTTCCATCCCTTATTTCAGAGAAATAATTATTATGTCATTCGACTGTCCTCACTGTGGGTTTAAGAACTGTGAGATCCAACCCGCTTCTCAAATTCAAGAGAAGGGCTCTCGTTACGTTTTGAAAGTGGAGTGCCGTGAAGATTTTAACAGGCAAGTTATTAAGTCAGAAACTGCCACTTGTAAGTTTGTCGAGCTAGACATTGAGATTCCTGCTAAGAGAGGTCAATTGACGACAGTTGAAGGTTTGTTATCCGAGATGATCGACGATCTGTCGCAAGACCAGGAAATGAGAAAATCTATAGACGAAGCTCTTTACAAGAAGATCGATGACTTCATACAGAAAGTTAAATCCTACATCAATTGTGAACCCAACACTATTCCGATTACATTTATTTTGGATGATCCTGCGGGAAATTCCTGGATCGAATACAAGCCCGGTGAACCTCAACACAAATGGTCTCATACCCAGTACGTGAGAACCGACGAACAAAACGTTCAAGTTGGCATTATTACTAGAGACCAGTTGGAGCAACGTCGCCAAGAACAATTAAAACAATTGGCCAACCGTGAAAGAAATCCTTCTGAATCTGTCAAAGTTGGCTCAGCAAACCCACAGTTTTTGTCAGACGCCACCGACATCGAAAACTTTAACAACGAGGTGCAAACATTCAGAGCTTCTTGTCCATCGTGTACCCAAGAGTGTGAAACTCATATGAAGCCAGTAAATATCCCACACTTTAAAGAAGTCATTATCATGTCGACGGTCTGCGATCATTGTGGTTATAAGTCTAATGAGGTGAAGACCGGTGGTGCCATCCCTGACAAAGGAAGAAGGATTACTTTATACTGTGACGATGCAGCCGACTTGTCCCGTGATATTCTGAAATCTGAGACCTGTAGTATGGTAATTCCTGAATTACATCTTGATATTCAAGAAGGTACATTAGGTGGTAGATTCACCACTTTGGAAGGTTTACTAAGACAAGTCTACGAAGAACTAGAATCCCGTATTTTCACTCAAACTTCGGATTCTATGGACGAAGCAACGAAAGCCCGCTGGGTAGAATTTTTTGCCAAGCTAAAGGAGGCCATCGCTGGGAAAGTCAAGTTCACAGTCATTATGGAAGATCCATTGGCCGGGTCGTACATACAAAATGTCTACGCCCCAGATCCGGATCCAAACATGACTATCGAAGATTATGAAAGAACTAAAGAGCAAAATGAAGACTTGGGATTGTCCGATATCAAGGTTGAGTAACGATCGTTGGCCTCGGTATCACCTCCCCCTTTCCTCTTCCTCTTTACATATATCCTAACCACACAAGCACTCATTTGATATGATAATACTTATTCGTTTTTATTCAAATAGATAGCGCAGTCTTGAAGATTTACCTATATTTTTAAACTTTCGTATAATAGTTGAAATAGATAATACAGCATTTTTTGGCTCCTGCTTCATATCTTTTTTTTTAGGTTTTTGCTTTATATTCTTTCTTTTAACTCAACTTGCGCGGAGCAGAGGTAAAGAGGACAACTATAAATGCTGTCAAAACGAACAATTTACAGATATTTTTACGAAAAGGAAAAAGCGCAAGAATGAATCTTAAACTTTCTGCTATTGAAAGTTACTTTTTCCATAGAAGCAGACTAAATTTGCATTCATGTTTTTATGTCGGAATCAAACTCAACGAATTGCCCAAAAAAAGTCAACTGATAGCGGCTCTTAAGTATACTGTAATCCAACATGAACGTTTGACTTGTAATGTATTCTATGATGAATTGAAAAAGGAAAACTTCTTACAAAACATTCTTGAGCCACTGAAATTTTGCGATCTAATAGAATACCACCACGATTGGGACCAGTTAGGGGAAACCGAAATTAACCACATCTTTCAAAGGTATAACTTTTCATACAACGAGAATAAATCTTTATGGAAGATTCTGATCCTCCCTAATCAAAATCAAATGCTATTGCTGACAGATCATGTTCTCATGGATGGGATGTCCGCTGTTCATGTGTGGGAAACGTTTATGGAAGGTCTACAGATGCAACAGCCGGTTGAAATTGATGAAACAATATATTCACCATCATTAAATTCATCAATTGAAAAAATAATGTCAGCCCCACTATACGGAGATTGGCCCATACCTTGGAATTGGCATATAGTGCGACAATTGGTCAGTAGACTACATTATTGGTTTCCACAAACAGTCGTAAAAAACAATAGAAATTTAATCCAATTTGCCAACTACTCATTTCCAAAAGACCTGCTGGATGATAAACCGAGCGATGGAACTCAAAAATACAAAGTTAAAAACACGAACCATCAATGGGAGTTTCAATTATCGCCGACCCATCTCAACGACATTTTACAAGAATGCAAGGCCAATAATACTTCGTTGACTTCCCTTTTAGGTGCCCTGGTCTGCACCAGCTTCGAAAAAATAGCTGCACATGAGTATACCGGATCATTTTTGAAAATTGAATTACCAATGAATATTAGAAAGCCTTTTGAACGAGTCTTGAAATTACCTTCAGATGATAAGCTCGCCGTGGGAAATTTTATTGCGGTCATAGAATTTAACCATAAACTACATCAAAACCGTGGAATATGGGATATCGCTTCTCAAATTCAAAGGGCCATAAGAAGCAGTTCCGAGGATAAAATAATAGATAAAGTAAACGAAGTAAAGTTATTGGAGGTTATTTCTTCTCAACAATACATAGAAGATAAAATTAGCTTGAATAACGGACCTTCTTCCACATTTGAAGTAACAAACTTAGGATTTCAAACATTTAAAGATGCATGCAACACCAGTTTACCGTTTTATATAGTGGATGCTACATTCAACGAGCCGCAAGGAATATCTTCAATTTTCTCACTAAGCGTAATCTCTACTCCTGGTAACGGACTACATTGTTGTATCAGTTATCCAAATACTCTCACTAAAGTGCTAGAACCCCACTGGCAATATATGAAAGATTACTTAAATTTATACTAGCAGCACTTCACTAGCTCAAATACAGAATAAAACCACATTTCCCACATGTACATATAGAAAGCAGTTTATTCACTCTTTGAAGCGAGATCTTCTTCGATAGACGTCACCTCAACGTCAGGATAGTCGGTGCCGTCAAATCTTGCTGATTGTTGCGCTTGAATAGACTCTTCATGTATTCTAAAAATGTTAATTAGTGGGAACGCCACAATAAAAATTAATACGAGTAAAAACATTGGTAAACCATCAAAAATATAAAGATACCACTCGTGCGAGGCAATTTCTCCATCATAACCCTGAATAAATTCAACAGCTCTGACGATCGACCTAATTAAAACCAGGAAACTGTTCACCAATAAAGCAACGTTTAGGTATTTCCAACTACCATACCTTACCGATACACTGGTTGGTTTTTTGCTCATCTTGAAAATGAACAAAACCTCATTTATAATGAAGAGGCCAAAAAAAGCAATTTGAATGAACAAACCAGCTGTAACGAGATGAGAACCAGAAGATGCACTTGTCACCTTAGACATCATAGCACCACCAATTGCTTGTAATAGAAGACTGCCTACATCGCCAATCACAAATATTGTAGTATTGAATCTAGCGGGCATGATCATTAAGTTTTCTGCGAACAGCAGAGTAGCCATTCTACCAAAAATCATGTAAATACTGGCAGCATATAATGTTGGAGACACCAGCAAGAAAACCGTTTGAATAATATAGGGGTTTAGTAGTGTGGTGTCTTTGCTTGATTTACATCTAAACGCAAAGCCCACACACTCAACAAAACACCCAAATATAAAGGGAACGTACGCTCCTGCTAAGTTTACCGTACCGTAATACCGCAATACGGGTTGGGACTTCATAAGAGAGCCAACTCTCCTTTTACTTTTCACAGAATAATGGAATAGTAAAATTACAAATGCTACCCCCGATACTGCAAAAAGTACCGTAAAAAGTATACTCGCACCTAATTCCGGAGTGTATCTATATAACTCGAAGCCGTCTTTTGCCATGTTCGAAGTGGTGAAAAGTGCTGACTGTCTATTACATACTTTTACAGAGTTTATTATTATAGAATAAAACAGGCAAGGTATCTTATCCCTTTATTTTGAAAACTATATATACGCATAAGTCTTTTGCTGCATGATAAGCCCCTTCCCAAGAATATGACAACCTCTTATTGTTCTTTTCACCAAAGATCCACGGAATTCATCTTTAGCAAGTGAGGCTTGAAATATCACAGATATCATTGTGAATACCGCATTGAGCAGATTGTTGACAGCGGGCATCTTACTAACAGGCGCAATCTAAAGAAGCCGCGAAAAAAAAAAGAACACGCTAAACGATTCACCCATGCCAGCCAAGTGTAGATTTGTTTGTAGAGGAAAACAGTTGATGAGCAATTTACAGTGTTTTTTTATCTTAGTAATATTCATCAAAATTCATAGGAAATAGTCAATGATGCATGTCTGAAAACAAAACAACCTATATACCTTATTGTGGCTTGTAAAGTTTAAACTTAAAAATAAACTTTCTTTTTGAATGATAGATATTTCCGCTTTTGGATGCGCTTCACAAGAATAGAAGCAAAAAGCCCGGTTAAAATTAAAATATGATAAAAACCCAAACATATTAAAAACCCAGACATAAAGAAAAAACATTGAAAAAAATAAGTATTATGCCGCTGAGCGCGCCACGTTAAAAGCTCGAATTCTTCGCATTGGTAGTAGCGCAAAGTCCAATGAGCGCACCTCAAGTGAGAAACGCAGGCCCAGAGATTCTCTGGGCAGGAAGGAATTGGGACAGATCCTGCCTGGAGGGATGGAGGAATTTACTTCGTAGGCTGGAACAGGCTCATCTCAGCCAACGATTGTAAATGTGCAGGGCCATCGTTACAATCCTGCGCACCCTACCATGGATACCAGAATCCCGTCGTGTTCCCAATTGTGAGTAGTACAGTGGCCTGCTGCCGGGCAGATAGTAGCAGGGCAGGACACTTGCCAGATCCCGTAGCAAGGATGCTTATAATATATCGAAATGTAGCATTGTTAGTTTACTTCGTAAACTGCCCTTGTAGAGTGAGGTATAGCTTAGAAAATAGCAAACTAAATAGAGAGCGAAATGTCCTTACCAGCTACTTTTGACTTGACTCCAGAAGATGCCCAACTTTTGTTGGCTGCTAACACTCACTTAGGTGCTAGAAACGTTCAAGTATGTTATACTCATTCCCGATTATATAATAGAGTAATGTGTGATTGAAAACAGTTCGAGTGAAAGAATAGCCACGACCAGGTTTCCCGCCAACCAAACGGAATGCTGGGATAGCATTTTTCAGGCTGAATAAGAAGAGAAATATATGAACAATCATTAAAACAGTTTGAAACTCCAGCTAATTATCAGCGAATATTTTGCCAATAGACTTTCTAATTGTATTATGTTATTAAATTTTAAATCGCTAATGAAAAAAAAAAACAAACCTTTGGTATTAAACCTCTTTCAATAAAATCAATTAATTCCGGTACCTATTCTTCCGACGCTGTTAGCCAACTATAAATGCCATTTTTTCATAGTACATTAATTTGAATCAGTTGATCATTCACAGCATATACCAAGTGTACGTTTTTGAATCTTTTATACTAACTTTTTCTTCTTTAATTTTGTTTCAGGTTCACCAAGAACCATATGTTTTCAACGCAAGACCAGATGGTGTCCACGTTATCAACGTTGGTAAGACCTGGGAAAAATTGGTTTTGGCTGCCAGAATCATCGCTGCCATTCCAAACCCAGAAGACGTTGTTGCCATCTCTTCCAGAACTTTCGGTCAAAGGGCTGTTTTGAAGTTCGCTGCCCACACTGGTGCTACCCCAATCGCCGGTAGATTCACTCCAGGTTCTTTCACCAATTATATCACCCGTTCTTTCAAGGAACCAAGATTAGTTATTGTCACCGACCCAAGATCAGATGCTCAAGCCATCAAGGAAGCTTCTTACGTTAACATCCCTGTCATTGCTCTAACTGATCTTGACTCTCCATCAGAATTCGTCGATGTCGCTATCCCATGTAACAACAGAGGTAAGCACTCCATTGGTTTAATCTGGTACTTATTGGCTAGAGAAGTTTTGAGACTAAGAGGTGCTTTAGTTGACAGAACTCAACCATGGTCCATCATGCCAGATTTGTACTTCTACAGAGACCCTGAAGAAGTTGAACAACAAGTTGCTGAAGAAGCTACCACCGAAGAAGCTGGTGAAGAAGAAGCCAAGGAAGAGGTTACCGAAGAGCAAGCTGAAGCTACTGAATGGGCTGAAGAAAATGCTGACAACGTCGAGTGGTAAGTAAGGTGATATTTACAAATAGTATATTAATAATTATAGTATAATGTTTTATTAGAATAACAGATTTCTTTATCAATTTAGCGGCTAAATAAAAATCAAGAAAAAAGAAATACATTCATTGTGTCATCTTGTCACACATTTAGCCATGTACTTTATTTACTGAGAAGTTTAATCAATTGAGAGTAGTTAGCTATTGTAGTAAAAATGTGCAAATGAAGTCTTATCAACACGTAGCGTATATAGTGATCTAAAACAGTTAGAAATATAATAAGCGAACTTCTAAACCATTTTAGAGCACATAGCCATGGAGAATAGGTACTTGTTTTGACCCGCTCGACGAAGTGGTACGTAGTGATTGCGTGGATTAGTTTATCATAAGACTTTCAATGAACGTACCAAAGGCGAGACTCCTAAAAGTAGCAGAGTTATCTGCGAAGATATTTGATCAAAATTTCAACCCATCAGGTATAAGAACCGGTTCTAAGATTCTAAATGAGCGATTAAAGGGCCCTTCTGTGGCAAGCTACTACGGCAATCCGGATATCCTGAAGTTCAGACATTTGAAAACATTATATCCTGATATTGAATTTGTAGACCTTGAGGAGCAATATCGATTATCTATGGTAGAAGCAAAGAAACGTCGTGGTAAAGGTGCTCCTAAGAAGATGAAGAAGGATGCAGCTGCAACTGCAAAGGGGAAGGGGAAGAAAAAAAAATGATTGGAGCACCCTTACTAAAAAAAATATTCATTATGTAGAAACTCATTTCATGTACATACAAAATCAAAAATAAAACAACAAATAGCTGAAGCAAGAAAACGCTACTTTACTTATAAAAGAAAACGTTATGCCTGAATAGTCAGCCTTTTGTATAAATCCTTTACACTCAATGGCTTACTAGGCAGTGAAGAATAAAGAACATAGTACAGCTTATTTCTATTGACCATTATAGACTCCCCTCGGACAATCTTTCGTACAGTAGCAAACGAGAAATAATTTGTCCTCATTTGCGACAACAATAGATTGTATGGTCTGAACATACTCTTGAATTTAATAGGATTGTTTTGAAGTTCTAAGGTTGTATGCTTGTTAGAAACCGTGGTTTTGAGCTCAATTGAAATGCCACCGGGTAGACGTTTAGGATCTTTTAACCTAAGTAATAATGCGAACAATGGAAAATGGTTAATGAGTGCAATGACAGCTTCCGAGAATATTTCGATAGTTATTGTTAGCATTCTCAAAACTGTGTATGACATATAGAATGCCATCACTGTGGGAGTCAAGAACACTAGAATAATAAATAATAATGTTCCCAATAGCAATTGATCTAGTTGAAAATAGTTATGGTCAATCCTATTTCGTAAAACGTTCCTCTTTTTACCGCAGAACAGGTTAAAAAGACTAGCCATAATATTCAACTGACAATGGTACAGTTTACTGCTGATACGATAAAAAACATATATTGGAAAACTTAAAATTGCAAAAAAATCAATCGCTAGGGAAACAGCAAAAGAAAAGCCAACGAGAAACATCATATATATCGTTAACGTGAGCAAAGATGATAGGGTTTTCGGATCAATGAGTCTTTTTATGAATGTGGTATAAGAAAATTCTATCACCCAAAGAAATAATTCGCTCAAAAAGTTCGCAAGTTCTGCATTTAATTTGATGCCAAGGGGGTTATTTGCCAACGTTTCAGTTATTGTTTTTAATGAATCATATAAAAAAAACTTCAATACTCTATGGGATGCCGACACCAAGAAATCTCGATTCTCAATAAGTATGGCCCCCAATATTAAACCAAATGAAATGTCATTAATAATAAGCCAAATTGTATTATACAATAAAATATAATCGGGATAGAATTTAGAAGGCATATATGAATGTGAGAATTGACTATTAGAATTATCTTTTTCCACCATAGAGCCAACATTCTGTATGTTATCCTTCTTATTAATACGCTCATACTGTACTGGGAAATAGCAAATTTGTTGACAACGAAGATCGATTTGCTGGACAAATGCCGAGTAATTTACCAACTGAAAGTGCGAATAATTTAATAACGAGGATACGAGACTAGCAATAGAGCAGATCACAAAAGTCAAATAAAAACCAATTTTTGCGACCATTTTATAAATACAAGTAGATGAACACCAAGCTGCGACACTATTAAGCATAGTACCCCTCAAATTTTCCTGTGATGTTTGAATAAACGGGTAAAGCTCATTTAATGCTTTACAATATGCGGGGAATAGATTAATGATGTTCAAAGTTTCACTCAATTTCTTATTATCTCTCTTGTATCTTGGATGTTGCTCTAATTTAGAATAGTTCAGAGTTTCACCCACACTACTATGAAGACCAACTTCTTTTTCTGGTATGATGAGCGAGATGGGATCAGAAGAATAGAATTGCATAAATTTCAGCTTGGGTATTCTAAAATGGACATTACAGGGATCAGCAACTTTGTAGTTCCAACCCTCCGCTCCATTGTTCTTAGTAGCTACCACTGAATAAGGGGGCCGTATGCTTACTTCTTCTAAATACTGAGGTTCGCAAACACCTAAGACAACAAAATGCGTCTTCTCAAATGAAATTGCCAAAGCTACCTGAGGTCCTTGAGCTGCGGAATTCTCGAACAAGGATTCGTATGGCCAGAAAATGTAATTTGGCATGTCATTTAACTGTATAAAACCGCCCCTGAATTCGAAGGTTCCTGTTCACAGAGGAATTTTCATTCTTTTTGGTATTATGTTCTGGTAGGTTTTTTTCATATTCTACATTTCGGCATTCTCACTGAAAATAAATATAGATGAGATAGAAGATCATGAATCAATGGTTGGTGACAAGCTAACATAAGGAAAATCAAAATACACGGCATTACTAAATAGAATATATTGTTAGTACTATGCAGGGGAGAAAAAGGACGCTTACGGAACCATTTGAGCCAAATACCAATCCATTTGGGGACAATGCAGCAGTAATGACGGAAAATGTTGAGGATAACAGCGAAACAGATGGTAACCGTCTAGAATCAAAACCACAAGCTTTGGTCCCACCAGCTTTAAATATCGTGCCACCAGAGAGCAGCATCCACAGTACTGAAGAAAAAAAAGGTGACGAGTACAATGGAAATGATAAAGATAGCTCCTTAATCTCCAACATATTTCGTACTCGTGTCGGAAGGAGTAGTCATGAAAACTTGAGCAGGCCTAAACTCTCACTTAAAACAGCATCATTTGGTGCCGCTGAATCTTCCCGGCGTAATGTTTCACCCTCTACAAAATCTGCCAAGTCTAGTTCGCAGTATATTGATTTAAATGATGAAAGGCTACGCAGGCGTAGCTTCAGTAGTTATAGCCGATCATCTAGTAGGCGTGTTTCTAATTCACCAAGCTCAACGGATAGGCCTCCACGGTCGGCAAAGGTTTTATCGCTAATTGCCGCTGATGATATGGATGATTTTGAAGATTTGCAAAAGGGATTTAAAAGTGCAATAGACGAAGAGGGCCTGACATGGCTACCCCAATTAAAATCAGAAAAAAGCCGTCCTGTATCAGACGTTGGAGAAGATAGAGGAGAAGGAGAACAAGAATCTATACCTGACGTTCATACACCCAATGTAGGAGCAAGCGCTACTCCAGGATCAATTCATCTAACACCCGAACCCGCGCAGAATGGTTCGGTATCTGAGGGTCTAGAAGGCTCTATTAATAATTCAAGAAAGAAACCCAGTCCAAAGTTTTTTCATCATTTATCACCGCAAAAAGAAGATAAAGACCAAACAGAAGTTATTGAGTATGCTGAAGACATTCTAGATTTTGAAACCCTTCAAAGAAAACTGGAATCAAGGCCCTTTGTGCTTTATGGACATTCTCTTGGGGTTTTCTCGCCTACGAATCCGCTAAGAATAAAAATTGCTCGTTTTTTGTTGCATAGGCGGTATTCGTTACTTTACAACACTTTGTTAACATTTTATGCCATTCTCCTGGCGATAAGGACATATAACCCTCACAATGTGGTTTTTTTATACCGTTTCTCTAACTGGACCGACTATTTCATTTTTATTTTATCAGCTTGCTTTACAGGCAATGATATTGCTAAAATAATTGCGTTTGGATTTTGGGACGATTCTGAAATGTTTAAAGCCTATGGACGTGAGTATAAATCAATCTTACAGAGATCTGGAATTATGAAACTATACATATATCTGAGAGAAAAGTATGGTAGAAAGCTAATAGATTTCATTATTCCATTTAGGATCATATCGCCGGGAGAAGAGACAAAATATCAACGAAGTTCGTTGAGTACTTCCCTGACGAAACCTTATGGGGCAAAGGAAAATCAGAGGCCTTTTGGCACCCCAAGAGCCTTTGCGAGATCATCGTGGAATAGAATAGATCTGGTATCTTCTGTCAGTTTTTGGCTAGGTATGTTTTTATCCATAAGAAGTTATGATTCAAAAACAGGCATAAGAATATTCAAGCCCCTTGCTATATTAAGGATTCTTCGACTTGTAAACGTGGATACTGGTATGCCCTCAATTCTAAGGGGATTGAAATATGGTATCCCACAGTTGGTAAATGTTAGTTCAATGCTAGTTTACTTTTGGATTTTCTTTGGGATTTTGGGAGTACAGATTTTTCAGGGCTCTTTTCGAAGACAATGTGTATGGTTTAACCCTGAAGATCCTACCGATACTTACCAGTACGATATGCAATTCTGTGGTGGTTACCTAGATCCAGTAACAAAACGAAAACAAAATTATATCTATGAAGACGGATCAGAAGGTTCTGTTTCAAAAGGCTTTCTTTGCCCACAATATTCGAAATGTGTTTCCAATGCCAACCCCTACAACGGCAGAATTAGTTTTGATAATATTGTTAATTCCATGGAGCTCGTTTTTGTCATTATGAGTGCGAATACTTTTACTGACTTAATGTACTATACGATGGATTCGGATGAAATGGCTGCCTGTTTGTTTTTTATTGTTTGCATCTTTGTTTTAACTATCTGGCTGCTAAATCTACTCATTGCAGTGTTGGTATCATCTTTTGAAATAGCCAATGAGGAGTACAAAAAGAAAAAGTTCATATATGGTTCTAGAAAGACAGGTTATGTTGCTCGCATAGTAACAGGCTACTGGAAATATTTTAAGCTTAAGGCGAATCAGACAAAATTCCCAAATTGGTCCCAAAAAGGACTAGCTATTTATTCCCACGTTGAGTTTATCTTTGTCATACTTATTATTTGCGATATAGGTATGCGCGCCTCTGTTAAAGTATCGACTTCGGCAAACTGTAACAATATCCTTCTAAAAACTGACAGGGGAATTTCGATTGTTCTCTTCATCGAATCACTGGCAAGGTTAGTATTATATCTGCCCAATATGTGGAAGTTTTTAACAAAACCTAGTTACGTTTACGATTTTATTATATCAATTATTACTCTGGTTATTAGTTGCCTGGCTGTTGAAGGGGTTCTAGGACATATGTATGCCTGGCTATCCATATTCCACATATCCAGATTTTACAGGGTGATTATTTCTTTCAAATTAACAAAAAAACTATGGAAACAAATATTGAGTAATGGTGTTATGATTTGGAACTTATCGTCTTTTTACTTTTTTTTCACCTTTTTGGTTGCTATAATCATGGCTGTGTATTTCGAAGGCGTGATTCCTCCAGAAGAAATGGCAGACCAGCCATTTGGAATGTATTCACTACCGAATTCATTTCTTTCTTTGTTTATAATAGGTTCAACTGAAAATTGGACGGATATCCTATATGCCCTCCAAAAACACTCACCAAACATCTCCTCAGCTTTTTTTTGCTCAGTATTTTTTATTATATGGTTTCTACTATCCAACTCAGTGATCTTGAACATTTTCATTGCCCTAATATCAGAAAGCATGGAAGTGAAAGAAGAAGAAAAACGACCACAGCAAATTAAGCATTATCTTAAGTTCGTCTATCCTCAGAAAATACAAGAATATACACACGCTAGTTTGGTTGCGAGAATTCGTAAAAAATTCTTTGGAGGTCATAGGAACGAAGATACAAGAGATTTTAAGCAATTTCTTATGAGAGGAACCGCGATAATGAACATAGCGCAGAATATGGGGGAGTTGGCCGATGAATTCAAAGAGCCACCTTCAGAAAACCTATTTAAAAAGGGCTTATCAAAGCTCACAATTGGGGTTCCGTCACTAAAAAGGCTGAGAATGTTTGCTAATAATCCATTTTATAAAAATAGTGACGTTGTGTTTACAGAAACGAACGATATAAATGGGAGGACGTATATCTTGGAGTTGAATGAGTACGAGGATGAGAAGCTAGATTATTTAAAAAAGTACCCTTTATTCAATTACTCATATTATTTCTTTTCTCCTCAGCATAGATTTCGAAGGTTCTGTCAACGCTTGGTACCACCAAGCACTGGAAAAAGGACTGATGGATCACGATTTTTCGAGGATAGCACTGATCTATACAATAAAAGGAGCTATTTTCATCATATTGAAAGAGATGTATTTGTATTCATTTTCGCACTTGCCACCATTTTACTAATTGTTTGCTCATGTTATGTTACGCCTCTATATCGTATGCATCACAAGATGGGAACTTGGAATTGGTCCTCGGCGTTAGATTGCGCCTTCATTGGTGCCTTCTCAATTGAATTTATCGTGAAAACAGTAGCTGACGGATTTATATATTCTCCAAATGCTTACCTGAGGAATCCATGGAACTTTATTGATTTTTGTGTCCTAATCTCAATGTGGATTAATTTAATTGCATACCTAAAAAACAATGGAAATTTGTCTAGGATTTTCAAGGGATTGACAGCCCTGAGGGCCCTCAGATGCCTCACGATCAGTAACACAGCTCGTCAAACATTTAACCTAGTTATGTTTGATGGTTTAAATAAAATTTTTGAAGCTGGGTTGATTTCACTCAGTTTGCTATTTCCATTTACAGTTTGGGGCTTAAGCATTTTTAAAGGCCGTTTAGGTACTTGCAATGACGGAAGTTTGGGCCGTGCAGATTGTTACAATGAATATTCAAATTCCGTTTTTCAATGGGATATCATGTCTCCAAGGGTTTACCAGCAACCATATCTTCATTTGGACTCTTTCGCAAGCGCTTTTAATTCATTATACCAAATCATTTCTTTGGAAGGATGGGTTGATTTGTTGGAAAATATGATGAATAGTTCAGGAATAGGTACACCCGCTACGGTAATGGGTTCAGCAGGGAATGCTTTATTCCTCGTTCTGTTTAATTTTTTAAGTATGGTTTTCATCCTGAACTTGTTTGTTTCATTCATTGTTAACAACCAAGCAAGGACAACAGGAAGCGCTTACTTTACCATTGAGGAAAAGGCGTGGCTGGAATCCCAGAAACTTTTATCTCAGGCCAAGCCAAAAGCTATCCCAAATTTAATTGAGTTATCAAGAGTTAGGCAATTTTTCTATCAACTTGCAGTGGAGAAAAAAAATTTCTACTACGCATCGTTTCTTCAGGTAGTACTTTATTTGCACATAATCATGCTCCTGAGTCGAAGCTACAATCCAGGAAACTTGATAGGTTATCAAGGTGTTTATTTTATGTTTTCCACTAGTGTTTTTTTAATTCAAGAGGCACTTCACATGTGCGGTGAAGGACCAAGATTATATTTTAGGCAAAAATGGAACAGCATACGACTCAGTATCATAATTATAGCCTTTATTATGAACGCTGTAGCATTCCACGTTCCAGCCTCTCACTATTGGTTCCACAATATAAAGGGGGTTTTCCTGTTAGTGATATTCTTGTTTATTATTCCTCAAAATGACACACTAACTGAACTATTAGAAACCGCAATGGCAAGCTTACCGCCTATTCTATCATTGACCTACACTTGGGGGGTTTTATTTTTAGTATATGCTATTGCTTTGAATCAAATCTTCGGCCTAACAAGGTTAGGGAGTAATACGACCGATAACATAAATTTTAGAACTGTAATCAAATCCATGATTGTTCTGTTTAGATGTAGTTTTGGTGAGGGCTGGAATTATATCATGGCCGACCTAACTGTGTCAGAACCTTATTGCTCCTCTGATGATAATTCAACCTATACGGACTGTGGATCAGAGACATATGCCTATTTGTTATTAATGTCGTGGAATATTATTTCCATGTATATTTTTGTGAATATGTTTGTTTCGTTGATTATTGGTAATTTCAGTTATGTTTACCGTAGCGGTGGATCTCGCTCTGGCATCAACAGATCGGAGATAAAAAAATACATTGAAGCTTGGTCCAAATTTGATACTGATGGAACTGGCGAGCTTGAGCTGTCCTACCTCCCAAGAATAATGCATTCATTTGACGGTCCTCTTTCATTTAAAATTTGGGAAGGTAGATTGACAATAAAAAGTCTAGTCGAGAACTACATGGAGGTTAACCCAGATGATCCATATGACGTCAAAATAGACCTGATCGGACTGAACAAAGAGCTGAATACGATTGATAAAGCAAAGATCATACAGAGGAAGTTACAGTACAGAAGATTTGTACAAAGCATTCACTATACGAATGCTTATAATGGATGTATCAGATTCTCGGATTTGTTATTACAAATACCTCTCTATACAGCTTATTCTGCAAGGGAATGTCTAGGTATTGATCAATATGTCCATCATCTATATATCCTGGGTAAAGTGGACAAGTACTTAGAAAATCAAAGAAACTTCGATGTATTGGAGATGGTGGTAACAAGATGGAAATTTCATTGCAGGATGAAACGTACCATTGAACCCGAATGGGATGTTAAAGATCCCACAGTATCGTCTCACATTTCGAATATAAACGTAAATCTGGAACCTGCTCCAGGAATTTTAGAAAGAGAACCTATTGCGACACCTAGAATGGACTACGGTGTTAACAATTTTATGTGGTCTCCGAGAATGAATCAAGACTCTACGATGGAGCCCCCGGAAGAACCAATAGATAATAATGACGATAGCGCAAATGATCTAATTGATAGATAAATTATATAAGGGCATATTTAAGAGGCTTTATAGATGTAAAAATGAACAATAAGAATAATTTAAATCTGTTTTATTGAGAGGTGATTTTCTAGAGCAGGTCAAACTTTACTATTCAGGGAAAAACGAAAAGAAAAAAAGGAAATGCGCAAGCCCGGAATCGAACCGGGGGCCCAACGATGGCAACGTTGGATTT
>ERZ794947.81-NODE-81-length-49716-cov-22.873925_pt1 | contig 49716 bp, 33 predicted proteins | sample MGYA00511908_ERZ794947 | MGnify/ENA primary metagenome ERZ794947 (study PRJEB30137, sample SAMN04331400) | food metagenome | isolation source: control ferment replicate 2c | study: EMG produced TPA metagenomics assembly of the Comparison of meta-barcoding and...
ACACCACACCCACACACCACACCCACACACCCACACACCACACCCACACCACACCCACACACCCACACACACCACACCCACACACCACAACACCACAACACCACAACACCACAACACCACAACACCACAACACCACACATCAACAACTTTTTTCTCATTCACATTCCATAACTTCACTCTCATACATTACCCTACCATAAACCATCAACCACATTTTTCATTTCCATCACATCACTCTCATACATTACCCTACCACAACAACAAACAAAACACAAACCTTTCCTTCACATAAACATTACCCTACCACAACTACATCTTTTCCAAACTCTTTACCTCCCATAAAACATTACCCTACCATAACAACAACTTCTTTTCATAACTATTACCCTACCATAAAAAACAACCATTTTTCATAACCATCATTCATTCTTATACATTACCCTACCTCAACAACAACTATTTTTCATAACCATCATTCACTCCAATAAAACTTACCCTACCACAACAACAAACAAAACACAAACCTTTCATTCCCTTACCATTACCCTACCACAACATCATCATCTTTTTCATAACAAAACAAACACATAAACATTACCCTCCCTTCAACATAATCAAAACAAACTTTTTTCTCACAACACAACAATCACCATCACTTCACCTTTCATTACCCTACCTCAAACAAAACAAACTTCTTTTTCATAAAAACAAAACACATGACATTACCCTACCACAACAACAACATTTTTCATTACCCTCCCCCAAACAAACAAACTATTTAACAACAACACATAACATTACCCTACCCTCTCCACCTTAACAAAAACTACCCACCTATTCCCACAAATTCACCTCTTTTTATACTTTTACTACTTTTTCCAACTATTCACTCCCATTCAATCCAATTTCTACTTTCACTTACCTAAAACAACTTCTTTTACTCTTACCTTCCCTTTCCTACCTCTTTCTCTCCTCCAAAAACTTACCCTACCTTCCTAACCTCACCAATATTCACCCCACCAATTAACACAATGTCAACCACTTTTCACCCATTTAATCTTTCATATACTTTTCACTTCCTCTTCATCTCATTTAACACAACACCCACTCAAATAACCCCCGCCTTCCTCCTTCCTCTCACCTCTATTCACTACCACTTTCTCACCTCACATACCTACCTTCCCTACCTCCACTCAAATCCACCTCTTTTAAATAATTCTAACATCTCAATCCTCTCTTATCTCATCCTCTTTCTTCTTCCCACTTCACTTACTCAATACAACCTCTTTTAATCCATTCACTACCACTCCATTCATCTCCCCCGATTACCCTACCTTCTTAACCTCATCTAAAAACCACCCCATAAATTCACAAATTAAACTACTCTCACCAACTTTAACACTTCATCCCACTATTCACTCTTCCTCATTCTCATTTCTCACTTAATCTACTTAAAACAACCTACATATCTCTCACTTTCCTACCTTCCTCACCTCACCACATTCACCCATCTTTTCACTCATTTTCAAACACTTTTTATCAACTTTGACTTTTCATTCAACCATTCACCCCTCCAATACCTCAATTTCTTTTTTACTCACTCATAAACCCTTTCTCTTACCCTTTTACCTAACCTCACCTCTCCACTTACCCTACCTTATTAACCACCCAAAATCACCATACTAATTCACCTAATTTATCTCCTTTCACCCACTTTCACAACCCATTCAACTACTTACTCACCCATTATCCCATTCCAACTTCATCTACTCAAAATAACCACACCGATACCTACTTTCTTTACTATATCATCAACCCTAAACACTTACCCTACCTTATCAACATTACCAAAAATTACCATACCAATTCCCCCAATCCACCTCCTTTCATTCATTTTAAAACACTATCCAACTACTTATTCACTCTAAATCCCATTTCCAACTTCACTCATTCAAAACCTCTTCTCCTACCTCTTTTACCTCTCCATTATTTATCTCTTCATTCTACTTACCCTACCTTCTTGACCTCACCAAAAATCACAATACTAACTCACCACCTTCACCTCCTTTCACCAATTTTAACTTCCATTCCATTAACATCACAAATCTATCTTCACTCATCCAAAACAACCACACCTATACCCACTTTTCTCCCTCTCTTCCATCCGAAACATTTACCCTACCTTTCTTAACTGACCTCTTATTTACCATCAATAACTAATTACCCTACCTTTATTACCTCGCCAACATTCACCCTTCGGTTCACCAAATTCAACATTCCATCCAATCTTCACCTTTATAACTTCACCTCTCCTACTTCACTTTTTCAAACAAGAACAACCTACCTTCTTAACTCACCTATATTGACATCTTCATAACCCATCATTTACCCTACCTTCCTCAATTCACCTATATTCACCCCCATATACTCACACAACTTTCCTCACCTTCACATGATCGATCTCACTTAACATTTACCATATCTTATTTACCAACACATAACTCACGACTTACTTACCCTCTTATATTTACTATCACATCAACCTCTTACCCTTCCCTCCTCTCATCTCGTCTATATTTACCATCCATAACTGAATACTTACCCTACCTTTCTTAACTCACCTACTTTAACCCATCGATTCATACAAATTCTACCACTTTCCACCAACTTTAATATCCTATCTCACTCTCCACCTTCCTAACTTCACATTTCCGATTTCGATATCTCAATATAACTATACTCATACTTTCTTAACCTGACTTATATTTACCTTCCCATAACTTCACATTTACCCTACCTTCATTACATCATCAACATCCAACATACTAATTAACACATCTTTTCTCTTTTCACTAACTTTAACATCCCATCCAACTATTCAATCCCCTAACATCACAAATTCATCTTCACTTTTCAAAATAACAACCCTACCTTTTTATTCTATCACTCCTCCTCTTACCCTATCTTCACTACCTCAACAATATTTACCAATTAATTCACACATTCTCAACCACTTTTCAACAACATTACAACTCTTTTCAACTACTCAATCACCCTACTTCTCATGTCTCACCTTTCTAACTCAAAATCTCTCTCCTACATCTTTTACATCACCACTTTCTTACCTCTCTTTACTATCCAAAACACTTACCCTACCTTCATTACCTCAACAAAAATCACAATACTAACTCACACAACCTCCATCCTTTCACCTACTACTAATAAACAATCCTCTATCTCTATTTACTTCCCATCATTCACCTCTTAATTCAACTTACTCTACCTTATTTACCTCACTCAGATCATCCACTAATCCCCAATTTTAACCTCCAATTCCACTTTTCAATCCATTAACATCACAATTCCAACTTCACTCACTCAAAACAACCACACCTATACCTCATTTCAACTATCACTTACCCTACGTTATGAACATCACCTAAAATCATAATACTACTTCACCTAATTCTACCACTTTTCATTTACTTTAAGATCCCATCCTACTAATTCCTCCTTTCACATCTCATTTCCAACTTCATCTACTCAAAACGACCCTTCTCCTATACCTACTTTATTTACCACCATTTCACCTCTCCACTTACCCTACCTTTCTTATTTCATCAATACTTACCATACTAATTCACCTAATTCTACCACTTTTCACTACTTTAATACTCCATTCAATTCCACCAACTTTAACATATCATTTCCAACTTATTCCATTCAATCCACTCCCTCATTTTATATCTTTCTTCTACCCTCTTCACTTACCCTACCTTCCTTTCCTCAGCTGAAACCACCACACTAATCACACAACTTTACGCACTTTTCACTAATTATGACATTCCAGCCGATTATTCAATCCACTAAAATCACAAATTTATCTTCACTCATCCAAAACCTCTTCTCCTACCTCTTTTACCACCACACCATTATTTACCTATATTCAACTTACCCTACCTTCTAGACCTCACCAAAAATCACAATACTAATTCACCTAATCCTCCTTCTTCCATTCAACTATTTACTCCTTTTACTTTTACAACTTCACCCACTCAAAGCAACCTTTCCTACCTCTTTTCACACTTCTTCTGATATTTCAAATCTCATCATTCTTTTTTCAACTTTCTCTTTCTCTTTCATTCCTTCTTACTTCAATCCCTCTTCTCTCAATACTCACCATCTCGAAACTCTCTTATATCCTTTACATCATTATACTCGCCGAACAACTTCTTTCTTTCACCTATCTTATCCTATCTCATATTACCCAACAACTAACATCCACTTTAATACATTCTTATTACATATCTTTTATTTAACTCCAACAATTATCGATGATTCTACCGTACTCATCAATACTCTCTCTCAAACTATCAATTTCCACTTACATTACACATTCACATCTTACCACAACTTATACTCATTAATAACCAATACCAACCATAATCTAATCTATCCTATTACTGCAATCAACTCTCACTTCCTACAACTGCCCCCATCATATCATCAACAACCCTTTCCATACCGCACCACAACTATTACTCTACATATGCCCCTATCAACTTATACTTACTCAAACATCACCCCAATTCTCCACTCTATCCTACTTCACTTCCTCCCTCATAATAAACTACCCTCTTTTCTGATATTCTCTACTCAACACAAATCCTACCTTCATATTCCGTACACACTTTCTCTTGACTACATTCATATATCCCAATCCTATAGTCAACACCCTCAAACTCCTTGCTCTACATTATTCCAATACATATTTCCTTACTTCAAATCTATATCTCCTCAACACTATCATACCTTCCTATGCAATCTTAACTCCTACTACTTCACTACTCCACATATGTATCTTTCCAACCTCACCGTTACATTATCTATACATACCCTACTCTACCTGTCGCCTACTTATCAATCATTCTTCCGCTCTATGAAACACCCATATTCAAACATACCATTACTCAGCGATCTCCAACTCCAACTCCAATCCCATCACAATTCACTTTTTCCCACTCTTCTTCAATTTTATATCTCCTTACTTCACGCCCAACTTCCTATCAATTAAACCTTAATCTCTCATCACATCATATTCAATCACAAAAACCATACCTAATCTTTCTTTCTACCACATGCTCTATTCCTTTTCACTTCCAAACCCCGCAATACTCTCTTTACTATCCTTATCATTCACTATTCAACATCCTCTCCATAATCACTCAATACCTTCTGACAAATTAAATCAACTCTTCCACCCCAGAAATACTCATTACTTAAACATAATCTTATTTTACTTTACTCCCACAAATATATTTTGCCCATCACCACATCCATATACATAACTACGACCCCATTCTACCACCCTTACATCCTTACCTCCCAGACCCACACATATTGACAACGGATCGCGATATATCTCGGCCAATATTGACCTACAAAAGCCCAACATTTCACTAATCTATTACTAAAGCTCTTCTCTATGAATTTTTATACATTTGATGCTATTTAGGAGTAATTCCTGTTTCTGAAATTCGGAAATTTGGAGCTGAATATAAAATGATCAGGAGGAAAAACAAACTCCATCATTCTGCATCCCCATACCATGAATAAAATATCTATTGTCCAAGTAACAGCCCATTCCATCCGCGTTTCGTTATGTACATGCCCACCACAAACACGAAAACAGGTACACCTGATTTATCTCCACACCATTTTCTGCATACCATACTCCCTATCCAGAGCGGATACACTGGAAATGGGCTAAACCCAACAACATGTCTCCGGATAATGTCTTCTGCATCTCCCTTGGCAAAGATGCAAAACAGCAATGCCAACAATATTTCAAACTGTTCACGGTTGTAACATCCAAACTCCAGCAACGTATCATCCCAGTACTTCTGCGACAATAATTCTATCATGTTGCGATTAGATTGGCTGAACATCTCGCGTTGCAGCCTATCCGCCGACGCGTTGAGTTGCGCATCGGGGAACGAAGATTGCGACCAGCCACCATATCCATATGGACCTAATTCGTTCCGCTTGTTCTCAAAAACCAATTGCAAAATGTCGATTCTCCGCTCTACTAGAAGAAACAAAAAACTCTCAAATATAGAAATAGCCTTCTTTGCATCTTCCACTGAGCAGTCGATACCTTCGACCCTTTGCATTTCCACCTCGTTGGCTACCCATTCATAATGTCCGTACCAAAGCTTAGGGTTTCTTACAATAAAGCCGATAATCATGAATCCTTTACCATCACGCTTAATGCGGGCGAAGACCTTGGCTCTTTCTTTCGAAGCTTGCATAAAACGGAAACCTCATTGATAATCTTGCCCATACTTTTTCCAAAGGTGTGGCATTGGCACAATTCATTTCTCACGTAACAGTTAGAGCATACTCCCGGGAATGTGCATGAATCTAACCTCAGCAGAGCGTTCGGCGCCACCCCATTCAGCAAGTCCCTAAAACTCGGCAGATATATCTTGGATTCTTTCTTCAAAAGATCCCTTAGTTCGCTTCTGTATAATCCGCTTTCCTCCTGCAGACTTCTCATCGCCAGCTTCAGCATACCGGGAACGGAGATCGGGTCACCGGTGCTCTCTATCAGGCGAGCTGCTTCACCGGTCGAAACTCTCTGCCGCACCTGCTGTTTTAACTGTATAACCGATTCATCGATATTCTGATAATACCTATCACCCGTCACTGCGCCTAGCCCTGGACGTGCTGCATTTTGCAAACCGTAGAATTTGGCCACTGTCGCTTCAATTGGTACACTCCAACTCATTGGCAATAAATCCCGATGCTCAACTATTTCCCACCCGTTGGCCGCGGCTGTCGCATTCCTTCCCACATCCACCACCTCCAGGTACCCACTCCTACGGATACGCCCCACCATCTGCAAGAAATCAATGACGTTCACGCTACACCTCACGAGACACACATAGTTTACCGAAGGACAGTCTAGGCCGTTCGAAACTAGCTTGGTCCCCATCACTATTCTAGTTTTGCTCTTCGCGCACTCAAACTCGCGAAATATCTCTAGTTTTCTGGTCTCCGTCATATCTGCATCAACGGCAGCGACAGCCTCGTCGTCTTTCCAAATCTCATAGTACTCTCTCAGCAGTCGCTTACTTCCAAAGAAAAAGACAGCCTTGCCCTCGATTGTGTTACGCAGGTAGCTGTTTATGCGGTCGTATACTACATTTTTTGCCGCCCTGGCGTCGGTTCTCGTAATGTCTTTTAGCACGGCCGCATTGGGAATCTCCTGCACAGCGTTACTCCATCTGGCATTCCGCATGGAGTGTGACGAAAAGTTCATCTGCTCGCAGACTTTCTCAAACAGCCACCTGGGAAATGCTGCGCTAAGCATGACTACTCTGAGAAATTCTGACCATTTCAGAGACACTATCCTGTTCAGCTGCGGTCGAAACTTCCGCTCTAGCCATAACACATGTGCCTCATCCACGATAAAATACCCTTTCTCCTTCGTCGGCAGTTGTCTAAACTGTAACTTCCACTCGTTCAGCAATGAGTACATCCATTGAGCTCCAAACGACTCGAATGTCCCGACAATAACATCGACAGAGCTGAACGTAGTGCCATCCATCAATTCCGCATTGTGCACGAACCGTGAGTCAACGGCATCGAGGCCGTACGAACGCAGTCGGTTTACCGTGGCTACTTTCAACGATACATATGGTACTGCAACAAAGTGGATATACCGACCAGGTCTTGTCCTCTTCAACACTAACATCGGAAGCACGTAGGTCAGTGTTTTTCCAAAAGCTGTGGGCGCCTGTAATGCAACAAGCAGCCGGTCACTTTGCAACACGGTTGACGTAAATATCAATTGGTCGGTTGATTTGAACTTGAACTTGAACTCTTGGCTCTGGCGGTTCCGCGATGCTAACTCGCTCATCAGCACGCCACCTACTTCAGCTAGATCCCACGTGTCGCCAACGCTGTCCATCTCTGACTCTGTTGATGCACTCGCACACTCTCCCGTATCGCTTGTAAAGTATCGGGGATCCTTCTCTCTTAATATTGGATGTGTCCTTTGCTGGAAGATCGCGCAGAGCTTCTTGGCCATATAGTATCCAATAGCAGCATTACCTGCAGTCTTGCCATTATCAACCCCGTAGGATGTCCTCGACGACGACAACCCGTGTCCGAATCCGTTAGCAATTCCAGTCTCCATCGAGGCCACATTGTCAACATAATCTCGGATGATGAAATGCTTCCAGATGGCGGCAAGCCCTTGCCGGAGAGTTCTGATCTTGTGGCTTTCTCGAAGAGATACGCCTCTCGGGTACTGCACTAGGGTGTTTGTGAAGGCAGAGTACCCTATCAGAGACATATTTTGCACATCGACAAACAACATTGTTTTCATCACTGCAATACCTCTGTCCCTCGGACTCAACAATTCCAGCTGGATCTTCAGTTCTCTTGAATGAAGGTGCAGCCAAAAATTGAACTCAATTTCCTCTGATTCCTCCTGTATCGACGGCTCATCGTCGGATTCAACAGGCTGCTTCCACATTCCGATGATTTCCTTCGTGTTCATAGCTGATATTTTGGATTCCAGCAGCTGGATAGCAAAAGGGCGCAGAATATATATGAACCAAAATAGCTGGGCAGATACTATCCGGTCAAGAAACAGTAATCGGGTCTCATATCTCGTGTTCTTATTGTAGCGGGAAAGCACAATGAATACACGATCATCAGTGTCGAAGTATATGTTTCTTGACCCTCCCGCGAATGAAAGGATGCTCAGTTCTGGAAACCTTAGTGCCAAGCCCGGGTTGATCCACACAGACACCATCACGATCTTTGTTATCTCTTCTATTATCTTCAACACCTTCTTTCTGAGCCTTAGTATTTTTGGATCCTCCTCATTAACCACAGCAGGAACCTCGTATGTATTTTCACATTTATCTTCGTTTGCATGTTCTCGCATCCGCATCCGCATTCGAAATTCGCTAACAGCTTTCTCATGAATGACATCAAACACAGATCCTTCCTTTTCGAAGCTATCAACAACGGGAACGGTGTGGTTCGCCATGACTCTACTGTACACCTCGAAAACGTCTCCGAAAGTACAGTATTCATGTAAGTCTGCCACCAAATCAATGAAACTGTTCATGAGGTCTGTCTTCATATCTCTGATGTACTTGAAGTTCAATTGCTTCCCATTTACTATGACGGACTTCTCGCGGTGTTCAACGTTGACGAAAGTCAGCGTGTCGTTTCCTTCCTCTTTGATGACTTTACTATATATCCGGCGCAGCCAGGACCAAAAGTTGTTTAACGGAAGCGCGGAGCCCGATGAAAAAGTTTGTCCCATTTTGCTAATTTCATCGTTACTCTTTACTGTCGCAAAGCATGTGAACACCACAAAGCATCTTACGACGTCGAGTTGCCGTCTCATTTGCCCCGATCTGTGAACGGGACATGGCTGATGGAAGTCATTCCAGTTGTTGAAGCTAAAAGAACACAGTCGTATCCACCTGACCATATAGTCTCGGTGCGCATCGGAAGTAATGCACTTTTGAAGCATATCTCCCACTATTCTCATCTTTCCCGGAACTTTCAGCAAATCATCCATGTCTTTCCCAAGTATGTCAATTTTATCTTCCGAGATAAAAGTAAGATCGCGGAAGTTCGACAACTTCCTGGCATGCAATAGCAGAAAGAAAAGAGGACCCAAGCGATATCCGTATTCATCAACGGTATCCGGAGAAAATTTCTTCACCATTGCCGCTATTCCATCCTTCATGTCAACGTTCAAGTAGTCACAGCCATTTTTCTGAGCCTTGATATATGCGTGGTTCAAATACTTTTGGCCAAAGAACTTGTAATCGGTCGAACAAGACATATAGCTGTTCAAAACACTGTAGTCCTCTTCAGTGAATGTAAACTGCTGCACGCCGATATCCTTGGAGAAAACACTGTTGTCCTTTTCCAAATGAAAGGCCAAGTACCCGTTATTCATTCGCAAGCTAGTATCTGATTCAGATTGATTGTCCGGCGAGCCGACTAACCGTAGGTACTTTGTCTTTCGACCACCAAGATTTATTTTGTGACATCTTGCTTTGAACGTGTGCTTAATTTGCTGCTGATACTTTTGCACATTTGTAGGCACCATCAGATGAACAGAACCGTCTCGCATTTCACAAAATTCATAGAGTGCCGAGGACAGTGCTTCGAATAGCTTCCCGTCGCTGGTTGGTACAATGACACTCTCTGTTGTGGCCTCGAAGAAATCATGCCAATCATTAAGTGGCTGCGTGAGAATATGTTTCCTCGTTAGCGAAGCTAGGCCTCTGAGCGAACGAGGTGATGGTTTCACTAGCTTTTTTGCCTTATGATCAACGATCCACCCTCCCATAACAGTATACCTTTTACTTCCTCGGACCGGCATTGTCGCCCCGCCCCACATAAATTGAATGATTTTCCTTTTTGCTCTGCTCTCCCCTCTTTCGCCATACTTCTTTCCTGCACTATGTATGCTTTCGCTTTGTCTGCTGTAATCGGCCCCTTTTCCAGCCCGAGAATTTGCTAAATCGTAGCCGATCATGTGATACCTCGCGACCTACACTCGGCACTAAATCCGCGGGAATTCCTACTTGTTTTTAGGGACCACCCGTAGCCCGCACTGTTAGTATGCACTACCGTCAAAAATCCTGCGTTTCTACCGTCAAAGTGAATTCCCATACTAAATTTACTACCGTCAAAAATCCCTTAATGCTGTAACTACCGTCAAAAAGGAAAAAAGGCGTATAGGTGCGGCTGTTGGCCCTGCTGAAGAGCTCGATATCCAACCTTCGTTCGTACCCGGCATATGGCTCGTGGCCACCCAAATCTCCGTTCACCTGAAAATTGAATGCCAGGGCGTCGTCAAAGACTAACTGTACTATATCTACCTCTGCCTTCACAACGTACCGCCAGAAATCCTCAAACCTCTGCACCGTTCTGGTGCCTATCGATTCCCTCCACCTTATAATGCATCAGCTCGTGGAGAACAGAATCGCCACCATTAATCACTGATTTCATAATCACGTACGCCTTTCCTTCTCTGATGTAATGAAAATACCTCTTTCGCAGCATACTGAGTGACCGCAACTGGCATAGCAACAGAACTTTTTCCCTCTGCCAAACGTCGAACACCGACACATGTCCTCCCACAGTTAGCACGACGCGCATATCGCTTCTGGCAGATCCATGCCTCATGGAACAGTCGTATGAGAAGTAACTCCACTTAGCAGATCAACCATGCCAGGCAGCGGCTCCGATGAGTGCTTCAACTCGCCATCCATTCACAACAGTATATCTGCTGTTTACGCGCACTTTCATCTTTCAACGATCACCCTACGCAAGTTCATTACGAAATATAGTGACAACAGCAACTACGGCAAATGTTGGCTTCGTTTTCTACACTTATATACGTCTTTTCCTTGAGTTTATATCTACACGTATCTTACTCTGTCATTAACAGCGCGCGGTCCGAGTAGTCCTCGAGATCTGATCTACGGAAACCGCGACTGTCTCCGGTGCCTGCCCAATAGACTGCATTTCCCGTACAGGGTGATGTAAAATAGACACACATCTACGATTCTAATATTACTAATCTCTGTAAAACCACATTCCCCGAGGTTTCTATACTTTTAGATTATATACTAACCACAGTGGAGAGGCAGTATCATAAGTTTCAGCAACTTGCGCCATCTATTTCCACAGTTATACCTGTCTGTATATATTTGTATAACAGCCTAAATATTGCTTGTTATCGAGGCTGCGTGTTTGAAATTCATATGCTATGTAGCCAGAGAGCTGAGAAATTGCTATCCCAAGTTTGATGCTTTCAATGCTGTTTACGGTGAAATAATGCGAGCTGCGCCAAAAGCACATACAGCTTAAAATCACTGACGGCAAAAAGCACTCCGTCCGACAGAGTGTCGCATTTTACATCTAACGCCCCCGCAACCACGCAGCTTGAGACCGTTCCTTGCGGCGAGGTCAACGCCTGAAATACGCGGCAGAGCTTCTTGGCCAGAGCAAATGGCATCTCCCCAGGGCCAACAGATCGCGCCCTGTCAAACCCATATGCGGCAGCGTCCACCGCCATAGAGTGCCCAAAGCCGCGAGCAATTTCCTGGCTGACAACCTTGTTCTGCTCTGCAATGGGCGACGCCATGAAATGTCTCCACAGGGCTGCGAGTCCCTGACGGAGGGATCTAACCTTATGGCACTCGCGCATTGGCTTGTCCGAGGGATATTTCAACAGCATGTTCGAAAACGCGGCCCGCTGCACCATGGTCATTTTTTGCACGTCGACGAACACCATACTCTTGAAAATCGCACCACCGATCTCCACCGCATTGGCATTGGCAAGCCGGCCCTTCAGTTCTTGTTGGTGCAGGTGCAACGCGGCATCGAAGTTGATGTCTTCTGCCTCTTCCTCCACGCTCAGTGCCGCCTCGCCGGTCTCTTGCTGCGTCAGAGCTCCCATTATTGCAGACACGTTTATCTGAGCTATTACCCCCCCCCCCCCCCCCCCCCCCCAAGAAGACTTATTGTGAATGGCCATAGGACGTAGATGAGCCAGAACAGCTGAGCCGACACTCCGGCGTCAAGAAACAGCAACCGCGTGTCGTATTTCGTGTTCTTGTTGTATCTGGATCGTATGATAAACACTCTGTCGCCGGCATCGAAGTACAAGTTTCTTTGGGAGCCTCCGAAACTAAGTATGCTCAACTCTGGGAATCGCAGTGGCAGACCTGGATTGAACCACACCGACAGCATCAGTAGCTTTGTTATGCTGCTGATGACCTTCAGGATCCTGCACCGTTTATGTTCCTCTCCGGCTTCTTCTTGATTACGGAAGCGCATGCAGTAGCCCGCAACACTGCTTGCGTCCAATACGTTGAATACAGAACCTCGCCCCGATATATTATCGACCACTTTGACGCCTTTGTTGGCCATCACTGTTGTGTAGACATCTGCGACCTGCCCAAACTCAAGCCATTCTCCAAGCAGGCCCATCTGTACCTGGAAGTCTCGTGCGAGGTCTCTCTTCATTTCGCGCACGTATTCAAACGAGACCAGTCTGCCGTCTATCCGTACCGTCTGGCGGTCGAAATCAGCATTGACGCGCGCTGCCGCTTCGACACCTTCCTGTCGCAGCACCTTGCTGTACAATGCTCGGAACCAGCCCCAGAAATTCTGCAGCGAGAGAGATGACCCAGATGTGAACCATTCCCCCACTTCTTGCACATCTTCTGTGTAAGCAAAGCAGCTGAACATAACCAGACAGCGAATCGCATCGATTAACCGACGCACCGTATCCACAGGATAAATAGCACCTCTCAAGCCCTACCCCGTACTGGTTTATCGTATTGGGCGAGAGCTTCTTCACCATCGAGGTGATTCCGTCCTTCATATCGAGATTGAGGTGATTCGAGGCTGCACTCTCAGCCCGGATGTAGACATAGTTCAGGTACTTTTGCCCGAAAAACACATAAATGGTCTTCAGCTCCTTGTACTCGCACAAAATCTCGTGATCAGCCTCCGAAAACACAAACTCTCGCACTTTGATATCCTTGGCGAGGACACTATTGTCCCTCTCCAGCCGCAGATCAAGGCTTTCTCCGAGCATATCGACCTGACTCTCCTCCGCGACTAGTTGCGGGTATTTGTATATTTTTGCTCGAATGCAGACTTTGTGGCATGCAATCGTGAAAGACCGCTTCACGTGTCCCGGGTTGCGTCTCATTAAGTCAGGCGTTTTCAGTACTACCGTCTTGTTCTCTTTTTCGGCGAACTCGAATTTTTCTACACATAAGTGACTGAACAGCACTGCGTCGGCACTGGGAACTATTAGCCCGTCCGATGAGAAGTGTTTCCCAATCGCAATGTTCTTGGTCCAGGATTCTACTTCGGTGCTCCGAGCACAGATCCGTCAGCTTTCTGCAAGAGGGCTTATCACCTTTTCTGCAACTTTGTCCACCAACCATCCGTTAACTACTATATGCCTGCTGTTTATTTCAACTATCATTTTCTGTCACAGACCTTTCCGTTTACCCGGCCCACAGGCAAGAAAAACAATCGTTTCTTCTCGAGGGTCCTGCTTTTATAAGTTCGAGATAGAAAAACTCATCTTGGCGCCAAGATACAGTCACGTGACCTCATTTAGTCACCCTGCACGGTAAAACTTTATTTGGAATGATATTTTCTCTGAGTCGAGAGAGAAAGGAGGCGACTACATGTGTTTTCCATGGAGCATTATAACACTTTAGAGGTACACTATGGGTATGTTTTTGGAGGACGCGGTGCTCTCAACCTTGAGCTATAGAGATATTTAGATATGGGTAATGTTGTCCTTAAAAGCGTACTCCGTGGATTTGCATGACCTCATTCATAGGCATTATATAGTCCTTATCGAGTTTTATCACTATGCCTGGTTTAGTGGTCATCGCAGCTTTTTTCATAATTTTATCGCAACACCACCAAAACAGAGTTTGCACTACCGTCTGTACAGCATCCCATAGTAAATCCACTACCGTAAAAAAAGAGTTTTCGCGCGCACTACCGCCAAAAAAGAGACTATACGTAATAATGTATAAAAACGACACAAAAAACATAGGTTCGGAATATTATATTTCATTCTAGTTTAAAACCGGGAGGACTATTTCATATAACTAACTAGTATATTAATTAGAACAATTATTTTCCTTTTCACCTATTTCACGTTTTGACCACATCTTATAACCTTGAAAGATGAGCTCTAACTCCGAATCTCTATCATCACCACAGTATACTATATATCTGCTGTCTATCGCTACTATCATCCCCGTTGGGCGATCTTTGTCTATTATTTTTATTACCCGGATCTCGCTCTCGGCGAGCTGGCGAGCGTTTTTTCTTTCGAGAATGGCTTTCCTTTATACCTTTTCGGGACGGTGGGACGGACTTGCCCGCACACCACGCGGTGACGTATACTCAAAAGCCCATTTCTGAAACCTCTGTAAACCTGCCACTTTACTGCACGACGTGTTGAAACTTACATATTGTCTTAAGAGCAGGTTGAGGTATACCACACAGCCGTTTTACCCTCTCGCTTTGAGCGCAGCACCAGTACTAACGATATTGCTTATTTCATATAACCGCCCAAATATGGCTGCTGACTGCGCGATATGCGGCCAAAGTGTGGGATTATGTAGTCCCAACACAGCTTCAAACGTAAGCCCAGTTTCAGAGCTGTTCACTTTGTATTCGTGGATTTATCGCAACTGCCGCAAAGTCACGTCCCATAGTAAAATCCATAAGGCGGTGAGCCCAAATTTAGATATGTGATTATGATGCCCCATGCATACTACATATTTTTCTACGAGCTCCTCACGTTATGTATTGCATGCTCTACTTTGCTATTTGTGATTTCATATAGCCACTACCGGTGCCCTCAGCCTACGCCCTTCTGCGCTGCTTAAGGCCGAGTTCTATAGCCGCTCATCCCTTCTATAATTTGCCTAATTTCAACAGATAATCTTGCTTTGCCAAAGTTTTATCACAATTCCCGCAAAAAGCACTTTCCACTACCGGCGAAAAGCAGTCCGTGCGTAAATGTGTGCGACCGTAGCCTAGTTTTGGTGGTCATCTTTACTTTTCCATCATTTTATTGCAACTGCCGCAAAGTCCAGTACCAAAGTAAATCTATGACGTGAAAAACAAAGTTTTGCGGGCAAACACATTCTTGCAATATAAACGGCACAGAGACTACATATGTCTCGGAGATGATAACGATAAGTGTTGAGATTCCTACTGGTAGAAAAGGTCCGTAAAATAAAAATATTCAGGTACTAATCTAAAACATACTAAGAGGACGAGGACTGATTGATTTACAGAACGGGTATACACTCTACCGCTTCAACAAAAAATGTGTACTGTAACGGGTCGCAATACATAATTACCTACACAAAATATAATACGGAACTAAATATTTGAAAAATTTGCAAGATCACAAAGTGAAATAAGATTAATAACTTATTCTACCCTTTCTCAGGTGTGATAAATTCTCTCTTATAATTTGTCTCGTTGGTTTCTCGAAAATATCGTCGATCTCTTCCAATGTCCTATTTTTAGTCTCCGGCATACATAATAATTGATATGGGATACCAATCACAATCGCGATACCACCGTAAAAGCCAAGCGTTAGACCGCTATAAGTCATCGCGTCTTGCATCTTCTCGAAATTGTACGTGACCGTAAATGCGCATAGGTACAAGAGGGCGGAACTAATCGTCATACCAGCCGATCTGGTACCCAAAGAGAAGGATTCTGAAGGCAAGACCCAAGTTAATGCAGCGTAAGAGCCAAATGCCATGTTGTAAATGATTTGACCAGTCAAATATACTCCTTCTGCTGCAGGCAAATTTGTCCTCATATTAATTTGATACCCAACACCAACAAGAATTAGACCAAACGCGAAAATTATGAGATTCATAGACCAAGCACGTCTGCCAAATCTGTCCATCCACAAGATCGCTGGAATGGTGCCGATTAGCAAAGCAGCACCCCCTACCATTGACATTGCAACTGATTTTTTTGGTGAGAAACCAATATTTCCCATCAAAGTCGACATATAATACATAATTGCATTGATACCAGTCAACTGGCCTAGACAAATCATGATACTCGAGTAAACAAGTGCCCGACGATTGCGTGGGATACGGATCAAATCAAACCATGCTTGGAATCTTGACTCATGTTTATGCAGCTCCTTTTCTTGTTCAGCTACTTGTCTCAACTCGAGAAACTCAACTTTGTTACCCTCAATATCAATGTTTCTCAGTCTTTTCCAGACATTCCATGATTCACCGACTCTTCCTTTATGCATTAACCAACGTGGTGACTCGGGTAAGAATAACAAGCCGATGAACATGATTGTAGAAAAGATAAGCGAAGATCCAACCATATATCTCCACCCGCCTTTAACATCGAAGAATATAACACCGATAATATAACCAAACAATTCACCTAACGCAATATTGAACTGGTATAAAGAAACCAAACTACCTCTGACTGTAGATGGTACGCTTTCCGCAATGTAAACGCCAATACCGCCTCCTTCTAAGCCGACACCAACACCAACCAAAAACCTACCCGCGTACATTTCATGTTGATTTTTTGCAGCAGCGCAAATAATAGCGCCGATGGTATAGAAGACGCAAGAGATAACCAGGGACTTCCTACGACCAAAATATTCACTGAAAGGAGTTAAAAGTATGGAACCTGCAACAGCCCCCAATGGCATTAAAGAAGATACCAATGACGCTTCGTGCGTTGTAAGGTTCAGCATCTGATTCATTCCAATAGAAGCACCAGATATGATAGACTGATCAATTCCTGACAGTATACCTGCAAATGCAGCAAAAATACCGAGCATATACACCATATGCTGTCTATTATTGAAATTGACTTCAAATTCCATTCTCTTGGTTTTTCCCCAGAATGAAAGTTCTTTCCTTAAGCTGTCACCGTATTTGTTCAAGGCATCGATTTCTTCTTCAAGATTGAGGTTTATATTCAATATATCCGATGCTTTACCGTTTTCCGTATTCAATTTTGCGTTAGTCGAATCTTCGAAAATCTCTGACGAACTTCTCTGCTTTTCAAGCTCGAATTGAGTTGCACTTGGCAAGAACTTCTGCGAATCCTCAGAGTTATTCAGATCCATTTCTAAACGGGTTATCTGGTAGTGTTTCTAAACGGGTTATCTGGTAGTGTGACTAGTCAATGAGCTGAAAAAATTGGAAATTGTAGAAAGCATGATATGGGAATCTATTGCTAAATAGCTGGACTTATATATGTCACTAAATTAGTTTCACTTCTCAACAAATACATGCATAAGAGTTTGCCTAAAATATAGTCGTAACTTCAAAACAGGCCTGTGCATGTGAGAACTAGTGTGGTTTGGATGGAAAAATCTGGTTTTGTGCGCCTTCCACTTTCAGAGCTAAACTCCGCCCAATATTATTCTCTACCAGACGCTGGGGCCCTCATGTTTATCTCCGTGCGACGCTGCCGGAGCTGTGGAAAAAATTCGATGCTAACTCGATCCGGCAATTTCAAAAAAAATTATGCGTCAATCCTCTTTGAGGGGATGTGAGAAGGGCAGTGACATATACCCCACAAATATGATAGAGCGCTCTTTTTCTGCCTTGGATGCTTACCCCACTTGCGGTTCAGCTTTTTTGTTCACGTGTGCTATTTTCCGGCCCAACTGTAACGCTCGCACCATTTCATTTTTCTTGTTGTGTCCCATCTGGTGACTCAGAGACAATTTGGTAATAATGAAGTTGACGAAGATTCAGGAATATTCCCATTTTTTTAGATTCCATATCCTCCTAAATTTTTCCATTTATTTATGGCTAGAACCGGGACAGGTAGCTTCTCTGATGCTTTCATCTTTTTCTAGGTGAAGCCCTTATATGGACACTTTCTTTCCTTCATCCAAAATATCGTTAGTACCGAAAGATATTATAGTTGCATCGTCCTGTCTTCATCCACTGAAACTATATCCAGTTGTCTTGTGCTTGATTATACTGTTTTAATAAAAAAAATACTTCAAAACAATTCAAATCACGCTATAATCATTTAGGCATCGTTCCTCATGCTTTAGATTGTTTTAGCTTTATTCAACAGCATATTTCGTAACTTCTTGATTGGCCTCTATATCTCACTACATTGCAGTACTACAAATATGTTATACATGTATCACTCTTCACCGAACCATTTCTTCAAAGTTTCCTTTTGGGTTTTAGAATATTCTTAGCAATACTTATAATCAGTATAACAGGTCATAGAAAGAGCCTTATGTATAAAGTCTCTAGGTGCTACTATGTTCAATAGGTGTTGTTATATCGATAAATGCAGCGGGAAACCCGCTACGGTTGCTGAATATAACGAGATATTTTTATCAAATAAAGTTGTAACTTCACGTATTGAATTCTTATTAATAGGCCCCAGCAGGCGAATATCCTTGCATTCTTTTTCAAGTACTCAAATCATCTTGGAGACATAAAGTGGGGGAGAAATAAGAACCTTTGAGCCTTCCAGTTCTCTATGATCGGATGTACAGATGGGTTTGCGGTATCATCATTACCTGGATTACTGATACTGGATAATTCTTGCCGCCTCACATCTACAACCGATGGATTTCTATGCTAAGTTGTTTTCTAATCTGTCCAGGATGTATAATTGCAGTTCAATACTCAAAGAAGATGTGTTTGTACTTGTATGTGCTTTGTGCATATAGGAAATTATGTTTGCGACTGACTCTAACATTTTTTGAAAGTGGTGCTTCAACAAATGACACTAACTGACGAAAGTGAGCTTTTATTGATTGTAGTACAGAAATACATTAACTAGTATTAATGGAATAGCGAGCCAATCAAGCTAGGTAGGCAATACTAAGCCCTAATAAAGCATTTATATCGATGTGGAAGAATGTGTCCGTTGATAACTAATTTCGAGACGATTTCGATTCAGCAGTCTCACAACGCTATAATATGTGGTTTCAAAGCACAAATCTATGGGGTTAAATAAACATTGTGAATACAGCACCATGATAAGATGAGAATACAAAATCTTCACTGACAGCAGAGTCGTATGATTCTACAGGCGTATTCCAGCAGGTATAAACACTGGCAACTTTTTCAGCACTCCCATTCCATTTATACTGAGTTATGCTTTATAACAAAGGGAATGAAGGGTGTATCTACCTCTGCAAATCAACGATCACCTCTTAGTTACCAATGCCAATCCAGAACAGTACCAGCAATTCCGTGAAAGAAATACTCCTCTTTCATGTAGTACTCCAGCGGAAAGAGGAAACTTAGAGAGGAGGTAATAGGGGCATATATTGCAACTACTTTTTTTTAGAGTTCTTTGAATCCGAAATTACAGATAAAATGCTTAAACATAAGATACAAGCATCTAAACTAATCGCCTATTTATTCAGGCCCAAAAATAATGGTTTTGACAACTTCGCCCGGATGCGCGATGTTGAAATCATATGCTTTCTTGGCATCTTCGAACTTGAATCTATGAGTGATCATTGCCTTGACATTGACTTTACCTGATGCAATTAAATTGACGGCATCACGATAATCACCGAAGTTATAACGGAAGCAACCGATTAATTTCATTTCTTTTCCGCTTACTTCGGCAATTGGGAAGCTGACATAATTTTGGCCCATACCGATTTGAACCATGGTACCACCAACCTTGACTGTCTTGACACTTGCATCAATGCATGAATCTACACCTGAACACTCGAAGACAACATCAGCTAAAACACCGCCCAAAACCTCCTTAATCTTGTTAGCAAGCTCTTGAACTTGACTTGCTTTAGAAAGCTTAGATGAGTTGAGGACTTGAGTGGCACCAAATTTCCGAGCTCTGTCAAGCTTGTTGTCAAAGATGTCAACAAAAATAACATCACTGGCACCAAATGCGCGCGCAACTGCACCAGTCAATAGTCCGATGGGGCCTGCACCAAAAACAACCACCTTCGAGCCAAATTTTACTTCTGCTAACTTGTTGGAGTGAACACCAACAGATAATGGCTCTGCTGCCGCACCTTCTTCGTAACTAACGTTGCCAGGTAGCTTAACAAGAAAATCTTCAGGTGACAAATAGTACTTCAACAAGGTGCCATCAATTGGAGGAGTTGCAGCAAACGCCATGCATGGGCACAAGTTGTACCTTCCTTCCTTGGTCTCATCAGAGTAACGGCTTGGAACACCAGGCTCGATAGCAACACGATCACCAACCTTAACTCTAGTAACGGCAGCTCCAATTTCCACAACCTCACCACTGGACTCATGACCCAGAACCATTGGAGACTTGACAACGTACTTACCAATAGCACCTGTCCTGTAGTAGTGGATATCAGAACCACAAATACCAGTGGCCTTGATGGCAATCTTAACATAGTGTGGTTCCTCGATGAATGGCACAGGTCTTACCTCTAAGTCAATTTCGCCAACCTTCCTGAGGACAATAGCTGGATTTTCGATTGGAGCCATTTTTCCGCTAGTTTTATTTTGATAGTTAAGCTGTTATTTGCCCATCTGTTTTAATATGGATCTCCAATAGTTAAAGTGCTACAAACATGATTTGGGGCCAGTTTATATGCCACACAAATGAGAACTTCTCTTCAATTTTGATGGCGTGTTGTCCGCGCTACAATTCGTATATACGTGCAACCGGCCCTTAAAATCTTTTGGCGGAGCGCTGGGCGGTGTTCTTGACCCGAAGAGAGCCTAGAAAATAAAAACATTTCAAAACGGGGGGGAGGCGGCGGTGGAGGATGATATGCATGAGAAGGAACCGACGGACATAAGCTGAAACGTATGTAGGGGCAATAAGATCGGTTCGGAAGGAATGCAAACCTAAGTAGGGCACAGGGGCAATGCTAGCAGTCAAAAAAAGTCCATTGGGCAGCTTATTAAGTTGTGGTAAATGAGCGGACTTAAGCCGCGCCGGATTTTAGACAATGCGTGAATAATGTGGGCAAGGAGAAGGAAAAAGTGCGGGGCTAAATAGAAGCATAACGTTCCTTGAATCTGGCTAGAAGCCTTTCCATCTTTCTCCAAAGATTCATACATTATCTGATTGGAGACCTTTACTAGCATTTGTACTTATTATTAGCTAATTAAGGGAGAGTAATTTTTTTCAATTCTAGTATCAATCTTACTACAGGATACCATGTTAAGAACCTAATAGGGTAATAATGTAGCACTGGAAAATTGAGAAACAAACCACATTCAGGTTAGCCAGCCTTCCTAGGTGTTGCTATCCTAAAAGGTAGGTTTGCTCTTTTCAACAAACATCCGGGTGGCAATAGCCCTCTCATTCAGCAATATTCGCAAAGTTTCTGAGGGGCTCTCCATCAACATTTAACTGCTCTTCCTCTGAATACTCACTCGAACACTTTCAACAATTCAGTGCGATCCCAAAATGGAAACGGTCACTTCTTAGATTTCTGGGCCGCACAAAACCCGGCATGGTCGGAGTTAAACAAAATATATGAGCTATCGGATTTAATGATATAGAGAACATATAAAGGAAGTAAGTAGTTGAAGGATCTACTATATGTTAGCTCCTATGTTCTCTTAAGCAAACTCTTAAGCAGCTCTTAACAGTATTACTTTTAACAAGCACCTTAAAAGATGGAAAAACTCTAGCATCCGAAATTCCAATCCCTCAACCTGACCCCAAACTTGCAGAAAATATAATGGACTTGTTTTCCATGAAGGGCAAAATTGCATCCGTAACTGGTGCTTCCGGTGGTATCGGATATGAAATTGCGATTGGTTTTGCGCAGGCAGGTGCTGATGTCGCTATGTGGTACAACACTAATCCTAGTATTGAAAAAGAAGTCGAGGGTTTATCCATGAAATATGGTGTGAAAGTTAAGGCTTATCAATGTGCGCTGACTGACGGCGCAAAAGTCGCTCAGACTATTAAGAAAATAGAAAATGATTTCGGGAAGATTGATATAATGATCGCCAACGCAGGCATTGCTTGGGCGAGCGGGCCACTTGTCGATTTTGCAGAAAAGGATTCTGAAAAATGCGATGCTGAATGGATGAAAATTATGGACGTTGATGTGAATAGTGTCTACTATGTTTCCAAAAGTATTGGCAGCATCTTCAAGAAACAAGGCTATGGCTCACTCGTCATTACCGCCTCGATGTCGGGTCATATAGCTAACATTCCCCAATTACAAGTTGCTTATAACACAGCTAAGGCAGCTTTGATTCATATGGGTAGATCTTTAGCAATAGAGTGGGCGGGCTTTGCTCGTGTCAATACCGTTTCCCCGGGTTACGTCGAGACACCGATTGCTGCAACTCGTCCTGCAGAGTTGAAAAAAAAGTGGATGACTTTGGTTCCAATGGGTCGCTTATCTCGTCCAAAAGAAATAGTCGGTGCGTACTTATATTTAGCATCTGATGCGGCCTCATATACAACAGGTACCGACATCATCGTTGACGGAGGGTATTGTTGTGCATAATCTTTCTAAAATAAATGTCTCTCAGTAATAGTACCAATGAAATACTAGAAGAAAAGTAAATAATATTCAAGTGTTTATTTTTGTTTTCCCCTTTGAAAATTTTTTGTTATTCAAATATAATACTTAACAAATTCATCCAATACTGCACTTTACTCCACTCTCACCAGTGAAGGGTCTGTTGTCTCACAGATATTGAGAAGAGTAAGTTCATAGAAGCACTATATTCATTACAAAATAGGATAAGTAGTTTTACACGCATAGGTTGTCTCTTTATACTGAAAATATTATATTCAAAGAGATTGGGTATGCGAAACTGGTTTACCTTTGACAGCATTCGATCACGGCTCGTGGGAGCTCGCTCTTAGCAGACAGATCTAAGAACACAAAATGACTCCAAGCATCTCCTTGTTAATGTCTCTTTGATAGACATTCGTGGGGCCATCTTGAAATCTTTATTCCAGCATCTTTCTTTTCTTTTCAACTTGGGGGATCTAGAAGAAGAGAGATCGATAGTGGCAGAAGCAAATCTAAATCTAATTTTTTCCTGCGTTTCTTAGATGAATTCCTTATGTTGAGAAGGCGGAAATAAACCAAATAGGGCTCAGAAATAATGAATTTCCTGGCACAAAAAGAGGTACCAAAGGCGGCCGTTCATATATATATGATCGAAGTAGGCCAAATCAAAAATTTAAAAAGTTATCATGCTCGGGTATCTACAAAAAATGTTGACAAAGAAATAGATTAAACTTCGAAATACTTGTAAAATATATTTCCCTTCCCGCAAAAGTACTTGATAACTTTCAAATCTGCAAAGTCGCTAAATTAGCAGTACTACCGTCTTGTCCTCTTTTTCAGAAAACTCGAATTTTTCTAGATATAAGTGGCTGAACAGCTCTGCATCGCCGCTCGGACTATCACGCTGTCCTCTTAGTCGCAAAGTTCTTGGGCCAAAACCTTGCTTCGGTGCTCCAAGGAAAGTCCACATATACTTCTGCATGGGCTTAAAATCCCCTTTTTTGCAATTTTGTCCACCAACCATCTGTTGACTACTATATGTCTGCTGTTTATGTGAACTATCACTTCTGTTGCAGGCCTTGCAGTTCACCCAATTTACAGGCTATCTTGGGAGTCTGATGATATCAAAAAATGTGGAAAAGAATTTTGGATTGATTTTTTCCCCCTCCATCATGTTTGTGATGAGTGCAGCTTTCCTTATCAGAATTTTGAATAACGCTCATAAATATAAGCTTCAATCTAGGCATGGTGTACAGGAAAACAATATTTTTTTTTTATCTTGGGGAGAGTTTTCCGCAATAAATAGTCACCACTCACCATCTCATCCAAATCAAGAACCCGAGCTCTTTTTTGAACCCAAGACGGCTGCTAATAAAACCAGAACTCTATTAGAAGCTTTGCTTGGTGTGGCCCAATTTAGCATTCATGCTATTCGATGTCTCCGTATAAATAGCCCCATATGCAGTTTCCATTTGATTGGGGCCTTCATTAGTTGTGCTCTTTGGTTGCCTATACTTATCGTGATATTTTGCCGTATCACTGTTTACAATCAATCAATGAGATGGCTATCTTTTAACCTGTTCGATTTATGGGTCGTGTGCATTGTGTGCTACACCATTTTATTTTCAATTTCAATTGTAGCTTTCCGATCTGTTAGTGTTGGTCATGTTGATGATGAAGCAGAAGCCTTCTATATAAAGTGGCAGTTCTTTACAAACCTGACCCTATTCTTTCTTACTTTTACAGGCAAAATAGAAAAGAGTGGGTCTACCACAAAAACCTCAGCTTAAGAAAAAGTTTGTCCGGTTTTCTTAGCTTTTCTTGGATCGACGAAATGATTTGGAAAGCTCGCAAACAATTTTTAACGAAATTCGAAATTTGGGACCTTGATAAATCTGAATCTTCTCGTAACGTTATTAGAAAGTTCAAACTTTCTAAGAAAGACGATTCAAGACTATTTTCAAATCTATTAAAGTTTTTTCCGACCCAAATATTAGTGCAGGTATTACTTTCGTTAACAACCAGCATTATGAACTTTGTCCCCACCCTATTCATGCGAAAAATTCTGGATTATATCTTAGATAATGATTCACAGTCTTCAAATTCCATGTGGTCGTGTGCATATTTGATGTTGGCAAGCAGAATAGTCTCAGCTGTTTGCCATAATCAAGCTCAATTTTTAGGTGAAAGGACTACAATACGGTTAAGAACGATACTAATCTCATTAATTTATGAAAAAACACTCAGACGAAATGTCCAAAGAAGTCTTCTTTCTACCAGAGCACTTGGGAATCATCAGTGTGCCACAGAACTAGAAATAGAAGAAAACGAACGAGAAATATCCGTTATCAATATCATGTCAGTTGATGCTTTCAAAGTTTCTGAGGTTTGCTCTACTGTTCATAACGCAATGGAAGCTTGCTTCATGATACTGATCGCATTTTATCTTCTGTATTGTCAGCTTGGTTGGCCAGCTATAATTGGATCCTTGGTTTTACTGGCTTTTTTGCCAGTGAATTTTAAGCTTTCAGAAATGTTTGGAAGATTACAGGTGGATGCTATGTCGTTGAGCGACAAACGTACTTCAAAATTGAATGAAGCACTTCAGGCTATAAAAATTATAAAAGCTTTTTTTTGGGAAGAATTCTTCATGCAGAAAATAAAATTTGTTCGCAAAGGTGAAGTTTCGCTGCTAAAGAAAAAGGCTCTACTCATGACTTGCTCCCACTTTATTTGGTTCATTAATCCGACCATTGTGTCCTTGATAACATTTTCGTTATTTATTTATTCCGAAGGAAGCTCCTTACAGCCCCTATTGCCTTTACTGATTTCTCGCTCTTTGCAATTTGAAGAACACCTATGAGTCAAATAGCGACAACATTTTCAGGAATAGCGCAGTCCAAAGTATTTCTCGAGCGAATCGAAAGATATCTAAGAGAGCCTCAAACCACCAAATATGAATCATTGTCGTTGAATCATCACAGAATAGGACTTGTTGGTGCAACTCTGGCTTGGAGTCAAGATCCAAATGGTTTTAAGTTTAGAAATATTTCTGTTGACTTTAGACTTCAACAAATAAATGTTGTACTTAGCCCAACAGGCTCTGGTAAGAGCTCTCTGCTTTTAGGACTTCTTGGCGAACTTGAGCTTTCTTTAGGGACAATATTTGTGCCCTCTATTGGGTCCTGAAAGGATTTGCCTGCGGAGTTGGATGACTTAGCCAACTCGATTTCCTATTGCTCACAAGCTCCATGGCTTTTAAACCGCACTGTTAGAGAAAATATTGTCTTCGGACAAGGATTTAACAAAACTAGATATGATGCGGTTGTCGAATGTTGCTGTTTGAACGCCGACTTTCAAGCTTTGATTAAAGGTGATCAAACCACGGTAGATGATAAAGGGATAACTTTATCTGGTGGCCAGCAGCAAAAAATTTCGTTGGCGAGAGCAGTATACTCCAATTCAATGCACGTTCTTCTCGATGATTGTTTAAGCGCAGTCGACCCCGAAACTGCTCTACACATTTATGAAAAATGCATCTGTGGGGACTTAATGCGTGGAAGGACGTGTATTGTTGCAACTCACAATGCCACTTTGATGGTAGAGCGAGCTGATTGGATCGTTGTCTTAGAAAGTGGGACTGTTGTGGCCCAGGGAACCAAATCACAGTTGAATTATAATGGCCGCGTATGTTACGAAAGAGTAAAAAGAAACTTGAGTTAAAAAAGACGGCTCAGTCAAATGTTACACGCCAAATGTATCATGGCAAAGAGCCTGTGAAATATTACAAGACATCAAACTCCTGCATTATTGCTGAGACTGACACACTCGCCGAAAATTCAGATGACATCGCACATGAAGAGAATAAGTTAGATGGTACCGTTGACTTTTCAGTTTATTCGTGGTACACTCGGTATTTAGGTGGTTGGGGTAAGATTTTGTCGGGATAAATAATGAGGCGATTGAATGTTACATTGGACTTGAATCGTAGCCAATAATAAGAGAATGACAAGAATATTTTTAGCAGCCACATGGTGATACTAATAAGATTGTACTGAAGGGGATAACGGATATACAACAACGTGGCATAGTTGAGGCACAAGAGAATGATTACTAATACGGTGAGAGACCCTTAGATAGTAAAGTAGAGATCACAATGATAGAGTGTGATTGAGGCGGTGTGCGGCATCAGATCGCGAGACAACTCGACATGTTCCGATTGATATAAAATGTCGTGTACAAGAATGGTTCGAATGTTGCAATTTATAATTAGTTACGAGAGAGAGGACTAATTCACATACAAAGTATAGTAATTAGAACAATTTTATTTTTACCTATTTTACGTCGTGCTTACATTTTTTAACTTTAAAAAATGAGCTTTAAACCCGATTCTCTATCATCACAACAAATTATGCTATAAAGGGAAAATCGCTGGTGCCACTCCTGGAAGGAAGTACAGACCAGGGTAGAGACTTTGTGATTTCAGAGGGCGGATTTCTGAAAAGTGAAGAGCCAATAATAGAATATGCTACATTCTTTCCATATAACTTGAAAGCGAGCATTCAACAAGCATATAGAAGCGGTTGCCCGGGTGATTGCGTTGCGAGACAAAAATTACACGTTTGTTTATAGAGTTTAAGAGAAAAATGAGCTCTATTCGCGGAGAAATGATCCAAAAGAGCTGCATAGTTTGATTGATGATTCCAACTATGAATCTGAAATTTCTAGATATGAGAAGTTCCTTCTTAGGTTTTTTTTGGGTTGTAGTGATCATGCACCTCTCTCAAATGATGAAAGGTTTCCAAATGTTTCCCTTCCTTCTCCAAGGGAGCAATATGAAAAAAGAATAGCGAAACAAAAACTAGGGAACGAGTGATTGCAATAGCGTTAGAGTGTTTAAACCTGTCGAAATAAGTAATGAGGCAATTGAATGTTACACCAGACGTAAATTGCAGCCAACAAGAAGAAAAAATATGACAGATTTATATTTAGCAGCCAGAGGCTTATACTGCTAAGAGGTTCATGAAGATGAGGACGGATATACGACGGCGTCGTATAGTCGAGGCGCAGAGGAATGATTACTAATACGGTGAGAGACCCTAAGATAGTAAAGTAGAGATCAAAAAGATAGAGTGTGATCGAGGCGGTGTGCGGAATCAGATGGCGAGACAACTCGATATGTTATGATCGGCATAAAACTTCATAAAAGTATTATATTTCATTCCAGTTTAAGAACCCAAGGATTGATTCATATAATTATATTAATTAGAACAATTATTTGCTCTTATTCATTTAAATCTTTCATTTCATGTCATTTTCTTTCTTTAAAATTTTATATCAACCAGATATATGTATAGACTGACCACTTTTCAGCTTACTGTCAACAGCGTCACATCATTCAGGGCCCTGAATGATGGTTTTTACAACCTCAGCTCCATGAGATATATTGAAGTCATAGGCTTTGGCTGCATCTTCAAACTTGAATCTATGTGTGATCAATGATTTCACATTGACTTTGCCTGAGGCAACTAATTCGACCGCATCGCGGTAGTCTCCGAAGCAATAGCGGAAACATCCGATCAGGTGCATCTCCTTCCCGCTGACTTCAGCAATTGGAAAGTTGACGTAATTTTTTCCCATTCCAATCTGGACCATTGTACCACCTACCTTGACAATTTTGATACCAGCATCGATACAGGAATCTGCACCGGAGCATTCAAAGACAACATCGGCAAGGCTTCCGCCCAACAGTTTTTGAATATCATCAGGAAATTCCTTTGTCTTGTTGGCTGGGAACTTTGCGGAATTAAGAGTGTGAGTGGCACCAAAATCTTTGGCTCTTTCCAGTTTATTCTCAAAGATATCAACAAATATGACATCACGTGCTCAGAAGGCGCGAGCAACGGCGCCGGTTAAGAGACCCACACGGCCAGCGCCAAAAACAACGACTCTGTTCCCGAAACGTACGTCCGCTAGCTTATTCGCGTGGACGCCCACCGACAAAGGCTCAACGCAGGCACCTTCTTCATAGCTAACGCTCTCTGGGAGCTTGACTAGAAAGTCTTCGGGGGACAGGTAGTACTTCACCAACGTTCCGTCTATTGGCGGAGTGGCGGCAAACGCCATACCAGGGCACAAGTTGTACCTTCCTTCCTTGGTCTCATCAGAGTAACGGCTTGGAACACCAGGCTCGATAGCAAAACGATCACCAACCTTGACTCTTGTCACGGCGTCGCCGACTTCAACGACCTGGCCGCTTGACTCATGGCCCAGAACCATGGGGGACTCCACGACGTACTTGCCAATGGCACCAGTCCTGTAGTAATGAATATCAGAGCCGCAAATACAGGTTGCTTTGATGGCTATCTTGACATAGTGAGGATCTTTTATGGTGGGTACTGGCCTTTCTTATAAGGCAATATCGCCCACTTTTCTTAAAACGACTGCAGGGTTATTGCTTTGTGACAAGTCTGATTCTTCAAGTTTTAGTTTACTGGTTTTTGAAAGATGAGAAACGGAAAATACTATTATTCGATTTATATCCTTGAATACACCTTTTTGTTCGGTATTTCAACTTCGTGTTATCAGCGTTTAACTCAGCTCTTAGGGCGGAGATTATAGTTCCGCCCATAATCCCCACGCGATAGTTCCGCCTCCGAAAAAAAGAAAAGTTTGAGGAGGCGTGGGGTGTCCCTTGCCTTTGTGGCTTGTCTGTGCCTACGTGGGGTCCCTTCGCCTGTGCCTACGTGGGGTACCTTCGCCTGTGCCGTATCAGGAAGGTGAAAGCACTCCGGAACGGAAACACTTCGATCGTCTATCAACAGACGTTATGGTGGACACTTCTTCAGACTGAAGCGGAAAAAAAATCAACGGGTAGCGTGAATTGAAATTGGTGTTTATTAAGCAATGACTTTAACAAGTGTTGTAGCATTCGAGACTAATCTTTCAAACAAGAGATTTGAAGTGGTTCCCTAATTTTTGATCACTGACATGCTGATACCCTCTCTTAAACTCGTTTCTGCTCCTTGTGTAATGTTTTGTTGGCACTTCTTACAAGGTTCTTCGCCTTGCAGGATTCTACCCCTTTGGGATATCTTCATCCCCGGATCTCGTTAGGTGATTCAACTAGAAGTTTTTCTCCATATATTTAATCAATTTCCGCTGTAGGAAATATCCAAGTGAGGGAATAAGAGTTGCAATGAACAAAAGAATTTCGTGGGATACACTTTTGCCATTATACGAGCCATGTTTAACGCAATGTATAAATAAAACAGATAGTTTGAACAAACCTGTCCCATTCAGCTGTGTTGCCCATGAAAATAATTTCAATACATTGAAATTAATTGTGCATAAGTTTTTTATATAATAATGAAAGACAACCAAGAGAATCACGACCAAAAGCCATTCATTATCTTAGGTGACAAGAACAAGTTCGAGGCCACCATAGCAAAAGTTGGCGCGACTTTGGTAGATCTGAAAGTAAATGGCCAATCCGTTGTCCTAGGGTACCCTGACGTTAAGGGTTACTTGAATGATCCTGGTAATCTTGTCGGTGCTAACGTTGGCCGTTATGCAAACCGTATCTACAAGGGTGTTTTCAATACACCGGACGGCGCTCACCAGTTGACTGTAAATAATTGTGGTAATGCAAACCACAGCAGCATCAGCTGTTTCAACCGCAAGACCTTCGTGGCATCTCCAGTTGAAAATTCCTCCAGGGACGTTTATATTGCCAAACTCACGTTGTTGGATGACCACACAGTACCCAATGAGTTCCCTGGGGACTTGGAAGTTACCGTGACGTACACTTTGAATGTCGCTGAAATGACCTTAGATTTGGATTATCGGGCCCACCTAGTTAAAGGAGATGCTACGCCTATCAACATGACCAATCACACATATTTCAACTTGAACAAGACTAGAAACGAGGAGTCGATCATTGGTACGGAAATCAATATTTGCTCTGACAAATCACTAGAAGTTACCGAAGGGGCCTTGATTCCAACTGGGAAGATTATTAAGAGAGACATCGCTACTTTCCAGTCTGCCCATCCCACCACCTTAGGCAGCAAAGCTCCGGTCTATGATTTCTGTTTCATTGTGGATGCAAATAAAGACTTGCGCAGCACAGATTCCACGAGCGTCAACAAGTTGGTGCCTGTTTTTAAGGCGTATCATCCAGAATCGAACATCAGGTTACAGGTTTCGACAACAGAGCCAACAGTTCATTTCTATACGGGTGACAGTCTTGGTGGAAAATTTGTTCCCAGATCAGGTTTTGCTGTAGAGCAGGGAAGGTACATTGACGCGATCAACCGCAGTGAATGGAGAAACTGCGTTCTTTTGAAGCGGGGTGAAGTTTACACTTCAAAAACCCAGTACTGTTTCAAGAATTAGCCTTTATACTCTTTGATATTATGGATGTTTTTATTTGTATGCTACAGTGTAAATTTACATGAATTTGAAAAATAAATCTTGCTAATTCATATCTTTCCTTACTTATTAACCTATGTCCAGTGCTTGTGCTCAAAAATCCAAATTCTGACTTTCATATATAGTCAGAATTTCATTAATGCACCGCTTAACATCGTCAGATCATTCCTGCAAGTAATACAATCGAATACTCTACTCCCCGGTTGAGTGATTCAACATGGGCGCTTGAGCTTAATCCATTTGCATCTCTCTCTGAATGAAAAAATTCAACATTTAATATTCCTGGAATCAGTCTTCAACAGTTCTATTACACGATCTTTTTCATCGGATTTTTTCCGCTAAAAATTCCGATGAAGAATCCTTTTTTTGGCTCTATATGATGCGAAGGTGCACTTGATACTTTGATATGTGGTATGGTTTACTCCAGTGAGTTTTTCACCACATGCGTCCAGCTACTTAACTTCTGCTACACGGAAAGCTATGCCCATGGACACCAAACTATCAAGTGGCGGGGTAGGAACAATTTCATATATCCTGCTTACGTACCGACCTAAAAGAAATTGGTTTCCTGCGCCTCAGCTATTGTACGCAAGGAGGAATACCCCACCGCTCAAAGGAAAAGGAAATCCCCCACCCTGGAGTGAAAAAAATGACATGATGTTCATCAAAAATAAGTCCACTATAGCTACGGTTGCTTTCCAGAAACCTAAACAAGGTGTCTTTGCCCCTCCTATGGGAGAAAGAAATCGGATATTGCAGATTGGTGGTAGCTGCAGTTTTGGCTCAAGAAATTCGAAATAACGGCAACGGATATATAAGTTGAATTTCAGTTGTTCCATTATCAGACGAATTGCTCAAGAAGATTGAATATGCGTAACAAGAACCATAGCTGCTCGAATGGAATCCAAGTCGTCAACCTCCTCATCTCAGGATGGAGAGGCTAAAACGAGACAGATTAAGGATGAGTTCGTGTCCCATATATCACTTGAAACAAGAAAAGAACCTTTCTTTGAAGATGTTTCCGCTGTCGATGAGTTTGTTACACCACACCTTTTTCGTTAGTATCATTTTGGGCGACGTAGTGAGCGACTTCTACAAGGAGCAGTCCAAGGCAAGCAGATTGGGAAATCCGCTCCCTTAGTTTTGGCATCCTTCTCCTTCATGTGTTTGACTTTGGGGCTGGTCAATGCAAGGGTGCGTGCTGTTACTGACCTTTACCTTTTGGATGCTTCTTTCATCTTTGGTGGAGCCGTTGTGTTACTATCCGGCCTCTTGAGCTTCTGCGTTGGTGATACGTTTGCCATGACGGTTTTTGGCTCGTTCGGAGGATTTTGGATCAGTTGGGGCTGTCTCAACCTGGATCAGTTTGGAGTTGCGCAAGCATATGCCGATAATCCTGAAATATTGCGTAATATAGAGGGGTTCTATCTGGCTGGGTGGTTTGTATTCAATTTAATTGTCGCGGTTTGCGCCGTGAAAAGCACATGGGGATTGTTTTTACTACTGGTTTTCCTTGACTTGACGTTCTTGATGTTATGCATCGGTACTTTCATATCGAACACCCAGGTTTTGATGGCTGGGGGCTACTTTGGTATATTGAGCAGCTGTTGCGGCTTTTACTCCTTGTATTGTGCAATTGCAAATAAAGACTCTTCCTATCTGCCTCTAGTTGCATATCCAATGCCGGGGGCAAGCGCAGTATAGACTAATAGAAAACTAAGAATCCTCTCAGTGCTAGTTAATATACTTATATGCCTTGTGGAAAGATTCTTAAACCAAGATCTCTCCAGAAAACGTTATGCGTTGAACTTTGTTAGTAGCTGTAGAATAATAAAATATAATTGCGTTTTCGTTAGCTCTAAATATTACCCTTCTTTTAATCTCTAAAATTCCAACATTTCTGTAGCGTATGTTACAGCATTATGTCCATGCAACTATTCATCTGTGCCACTCAATCGTGTTATCTTTTAAGAAATTTTGAAAAATGCCCTCGGGACCAATAACAAAAGAACAAGTACTAAAAGCGAACTGAGGGTTCATTACGTACAGATATGTAGTGCTACTAGACTTCGGCTGTTTTCTTTTGCGAACGAAATATATTTCTCCATTTACCACTCTTCTCATCAGCTGGTTCTGGTTTATTCTCATAACGCTTGCTAGGAGGAATCCAAGAAGCAGATTTCCAAGGAAGAATTCCTTCTTCGTATAATATTTGAATATCCTCTAGCGATAGTCCGCTGGTTTCAGGCAAAAAGAAGAAAACATACAGGAACATTGCCACTAAACACCCGACAAACACGTAGCCATAGTAAAAGTTGATTGCGCCTGTAATGAAATGGCGTAAAAAAACCAATTAAAAACTGCCAAAACCAGTTGAAGGCAGTTGAAATAGCCATAGCCTTGGTTTTCACCTTTTGTGGAAATGATTCTGCCACAACGATGTAGGCTACGGGAGCCCAAGTCGTTGCGAAGAAAAAGATATAGAACATAGTAAAGACAATCATACAGTTACCAGCACCTTTCGAACTTGGAGCGTCAGACCCGTTTGGGTATAATCTAGTGACACCGACACTGGCGAAAACAACCATGCATACCAACATTCCAGCGGCACCCGTCATCAAACACTTACGGCGGCCAAGCTTGTCCACGACAAACACTGCAACAATAGTCGAAAAGAAATTCACGGTACCAATCACGACAGAAGTTTCAAAACCATCAGTGAGACCAACAGATTTGAATATAGTTGTCCCGTAAAAAAAGAAATAATTCTCACCAGTCAACTGTAAGAATGTCTGAACTAAGATACCAGTTATCAAACGTTGTAAAACTTTGGTTTTAATAGAGAATAGATCTTTGAAAGATGCTTCACCCGCCTTCTTCTGGGATTCAATTCCTTCGAGTATCAGGTCTATTTCATTCTCTACGAATTTATCATCTACGGGAAGCCTACTCAATCTTGCGACAGCGCGGCGTGCTTCTTCTACTCTACCGCACTGAGCAAGGTACCTGGGAGATTCGGGGATCAGAAACATACCGACGCAAATGATAATAGCCCAAGCAAAACATAGCCCTAAAGGTACTCTCCACTGCGCTGTGCTGTCATAATGTCTTGTATTATAAACCACACAATATCCCAAGAAGATACCGAAAGTAACCATCAATTGGTACATCGAAATGAGCGCACCTCTTAGATCTTTGGGAGCAATTTCTGACAAAAGCATTGGACACAACACAGAGCACCCACCGCAGCCTAAACCATAAATAATTTTACCAACAAAGTACTGATACCATTTGCCTGTAGCTGATATCTGAATAATAGCCCCAACAACATAAATCAGCACTACCATCATGATCGCCAGCCTTCTACCGAATATATCTCCTAGTTTGGCCAATAGTATACCCCCTAACGCGCAACCAACACTAAAAATAGCAACCAACAATCCCATTCTGACATTACTGAGATAATACTCTCCAGTGGAGTGGCTGTAAGAGCCAAAGTTTTCCTTAAAGTTTGGCATATTAATGAACCCGGCTGTAATTCCACTATCCCAACCAGGCAAAAGCCCCCCTAATGCGATCGGGAAGCAAAGAGATATTATAAAGGCCCAGTACGCAAGACTTCTTTTGGGTGCTTCAATCTCTACCTGTGGACTCCTTTCCATATCTTCCATGTCTAAGAATGATGCCTTACCTACGGGTGTGGCTACTTCAGTATCGGGACTTGAGGTTTCGATGAAGTTACCGACATCCTGGGCGGAGCCTCCTATGGTCGAGGTCTGTGAATTTGTTACGTTTTCCGTGGACATCTTGTTGCTTTCTTATTATTTTTAGAACCAAATAATGTAGAATAAGAATCTAAGCATTTTTTAATGGCCCTTTTATATAGCTCACTGCTAGTCGAAATATGGTGCGATAAATAAATGTTTTCAACTGCCTGTCGAGCGCTTTTCATCCCTCAAGAATCTATTGTTATTTTTTTCTATTGACATTCCTGGCCTCTACCGTACGAAATTGACATTATTGATAATATTTTAATACCCAGCAAGCTTCGGTATCCTGTTCTCCCACAAAAACACGCGTACGGAAAATTATAACACTGTTCGCGCTCACTCATGAAAATACATAATGTGGAACTATTCAAAATCATTCCATTGTAAGTACATGCTGTTTCTTTTTTCACAGGCACGGAAAAGGCCATGGCAACACTTTCCTCGGAACGGATTCTCCGAACTTACCCCACGCTCTATCAAGCTTCCGTCATTTTAAGGAGCGGCGGGGAGCATGGAAAAAAATTTTCAATCCGGCCTGTCACGGCCGTACAAATATCTCTCTGTACAATGCTTGGAGATCTGTGACGTATGCATTTTCAAAAGTCCCTCGCACCCCCCCTAACCGTACCCCACCCCCACGTGGGGTAAGTACTTACGGACGAGTACTGGGCACGCGAAAGAACTTAAAACTTACCCTTTTGGTGAGAGCGCCTTTTCAAAGTTGTTGAATAATAACAAATAGCACTCCCGGATAATTTCTTGATCTAGGGGTCCCACTAATCTCTTACCTTTTCAACTCGTTGGTCAAACAAAAGGAGAGTGCGTACGTTTTCGTTGATGGCTAACAATAGGATATCGCTATACCCAATACAACTTCAATTCTTGGATAAGTGGGGTGAACCAAATACCCCCATTAAGCTCGCTTCAAAAATCACTCGCGCATCATCTTTACATGCTGCTTTCTCTATTCAACATGTTTTTTGAACAGGAGATTTCCAATGTTTAGTTTTATTGTTGCGAGCTCCTCAGCTTGCCTGCCTCTTCTTATTCGAAGAAAAAATCTTTTTTTCACGTATATAAGACGGTTCGTGAACGCGCATTGTTTTTCCCAGTTTATTTTCTATTCTTACTCCGCATTTAATACATAGTACTATCACTACAAAAATCAAAATATTTAGCGAAGCTATAATCAAAAGACTTCACCATGACAAAAACCGACCAAAAAACAGCAGTTGCTTTGAACAATCAAGCTATTCAAGACTGGAACATCCCTGATATTGAGGTTCCCACTTATCCAAGAAAGGCCGTCAAAGAGGGGATCGTCCACCTGGGTGTCGGCGGTTTTCATAGATCTCATTTAGCACTCTACATGAATCGCTTGATGCAAAATCATGGCACAAAAGATTGGTCAATATGTGGTGTAGGTCTGATGAGATTTGACGCACCTATGCGTGATGCCTTGCAGAGCCAAGACTGTTTGTACACATTGATGGAGCGCGGAATAGAAAAAACCACAACCCAAGTTATTGGTTCCATCACTTCCTACATGTACGCTCCTGAGAACCCTAGAGCTGTTATTGAGAAGATGGCACATCCAGATACCCGTATTGTTTCTCTGACCGTCACAGAAAGTGGTTACTATCACAGTGAGGCAACTTCTTCGCTACAAACAGATGACCCTGCGATCATCAATGATTTGAAAGATTCCAAGCATCCAAGCACCATATATGGTTACTTATACGAAGCGTTGTCTATTCGTCACAAGAAAGGTAGCCGCCCATTTACCATTATGTCATGCGACAACATGCCAGAAAATGGCAATACACTGAAATCGATGCTAATTGCTTTCGCAAAAGAGAAAGACACCAAGCTGGCAGATTGGATTGAGAAGAATGTGGCAGCACCCAACGCTATGGTTGATCGTGTCACTCCAAAAACAACCGAAAGTGACCGTACCTATCTGGCAGACGTCTTGGGGGTGAAAGACAAATGCCCAGTCGTTTGTGAGCCATTCATTCAATGGGTTCTTGAAGATAATTTTACTGATGGACGCCCGGAATGGGAAAAGGTTGGTGTCCAAGTTGTATCCAATGTTGGACCTTATGAATTGATGAAATTGCGTTTATTGAATGGGGCTCATTCAGAAATGGGCTACCTGGGCTATCTAGCAGGATACCAATACATTCACGAAGTTGTAACTGACCCAATCATCAACAAATATATTCGTGTCATGAATCGCGAGGAAGTTATCCCTCTATTACCAAAGATTGAAGGTGTAGATTTTAATGAATATTCCCTTTCGGTTCTTGAGAGATTTTCCAATCCTGCAATTAAGGATCAAGTTGCTCGTATTTGCTTAATGGGTTCTGGTAAGATGCCAAAATATGTTCTGCCTTCAATTTCGGAGCAGTTGGCAAAGCCTAACGGAAAATATGATCTTTTGACTTTAGGTGTTGCCGGATGGTTTCGTTATCTGACCGGTATCGATATGAATGGAGAGGAGTTTGAAATTGAAGACGTCATGGCGCCAACTTTGATAGCAGCTGCCAGGAAAGGTGGTCGCAACCCCGCTCCTTTGTTAAATATCAAGACCCTTTTTGGTGCTGATTTGAGAGACAATAAAGCTTTCGTTCAGAAGCTTACAACTGCTCTAGAACTTGTGTCTGATAAGGGTCCTCTTGAAACCGTCAGGGAGTACTTGGCTGAATTTAAAGAGTAAGACGTTTGTGAGCAGTAACTTCTGTTTAAGAGAAAACAGATGCTCTTATCCGTTTATAAATTAGATCCTTGTCTATATTTTGTACAAAATGCTTCGTGAAAAAACAAACGTGCCTGAAAAGCAACTTTCAACTTTCCTTGAAGTCTTTATTTATCTTCGCCTCACTTTGACACATAAACTAAGCTCTTTGCACTACGCGCCTTCACTCTGTATTCCGCCTATTCTGGACACCATAACCTGCAGTATCCATAAGAAATTGTGAGTCCTCAACTACTTTTGGCATTGGAGATTTCGTCTCACCGACTGCTGGGGGCAAAAGTCAGTTTTATGTCGTTCATTGTTACGGTGAGCTTCGATTGTCTATCCGTATTGACAATACCACGTTTTTAAACTTAACATTACTTCCATGTTACTTTCATCTAAACAATATCACATTCAAACGCCAAGAAAAATCTTTTTTAGCTATTTCACATAATCCAGGTATATTATATCTAGTTTCTTCCATGGGGACATCTGCATGAATAGCAGCTAATAGCATATAAAACGAAGCTCTTTCGTTCTCAACCATAGTAACTTTCACGTTTCGTATCAATGCTAATACCTTCCTTGATGATTTTTATACACTTCCAGATCGCATCGATTGCACCAAGATCCTTTATGAGGATACTGTGTTCCTTTGGTACAACTCATTATTATTGAATCTTTTAAAATTCTCATCATATCTCCTTTTGTCTGTATTTGTGATGTTTTTCGCAACAGCAGGCACGTGATAGTCAGTTTAAGTGAGCTCAGAAACCAAATATATTTTGCCCGGATGGCCAAAAAAGTACATTAAAACTGCTCTCATAAATTATCGCCTGGAGGAAAACGATGCTGCTGCAGCATAGCATCCTGTTTAATAATAATCCGCGCTGGTTCGAATGCAGCAATAGCTTACTTTCAAAAAAATAGATAATGCATCGAGAGTTAAACCATGGCATGAACTTTCTACAGTGAAAATCTTGACTTTTTTGGGAGTCCACGCTCCAAATGATATTGTCTACTGGCTCTAGCACATTCTCTATACTTCCAGAAGGTGAAGCGCACCGTAAAGTTGCAGAAAAGCTATCCCCTCCGAATTATCAATATACAACAATGACAGCACCTCTGAGCTTTGCATGTATATCAAGAATGAATAAAAGTATGTGGATGTATTCCCAAGATTTGTTCATACTAACCCGAAGTATCAACATCAGTGCCCACTAGAGCATGTATAAGACTGTCATGAATATTCCCGTCTAATTTGGAATCCATATTATGTGCATTACCCAACAATTTGATGGTCCAAATGTCCGACACTGCCTGAAAGCGGCGTTATAATATTGTAACTACAAACACTAGCTTTGACTTAAACGATAATACTTAAATTAAATTAAGTTATTCCAGGAATGGACGAAGTAAGCAGCTCTTAAAATAGATTATAAGGTGGCGCAATTTATTGTCAAACTGAGATATGTATCATAAAAAGCGACTGGTTCCTTTTGGTCGCATTTGAAATCATTTTGCCTGCGCCCTCGTCGCAAACTCATCAACAACCTTCCCAAATTATTTTTTTAGGCGCTGTTAGGGGCATATCCCTTCTATCCTTTTTGCTATATCTTAGATTTTGGAGAGATAACGGTCAACTAGACTCTGGAAATTCACAGTCTGCAAACTACCAATAAATTGGATATCGGAATTGAATAGCACGGAACAAGAACTTCATATACATCTATCAATAAATCAACAGTTTTCTGAATTTACTGGCTAACAATAATGCAATCTGCGTTTTCAAGCACTTCAAAAGAAAATAACTGGAAAAATCAATTTGGAAATATATTGTATCATTTTATTACTTTTGAGTGGATTTGCTACTGTCTGAATCGATCAATTTAGGCATTTTACAGGTTTTTGTAGCAATAGCTGATTAATTATTTGAGTTCTTGCCGATTATATTGATGCTACATCAACAAACTTTAGGAAGACAAATAATATATCAAAAAAACATATTTACAGTTAAAATATCGCCCGCATCAGGTTGTTTTAAGGTTTTGAATAACTTCGCAAGTTCAAGAAGTATTCAACTAGTTTTAAACGACCATTTCAATATCCAAATGATTCAGTGTGTAAATAGCATTCATCTATTTGCTCCTTAGAAAACACTTTCAATTGTAGTTTTGCAACCGTGTTACTGACGGTGGTCTTCAAACTATCAGAGCCCGAACACACAAAACAATTCTTACTACCGATATCATATTGATTCATAAGCTGGTCTAAAGAGGGTTTATAATACTTGAGGTCAATACAATCAGAAAACTTGGTAGCTGAACCATTCTTGTCGAAATTTTCGAAAGTAATCGGTGAATCAGTGCGCTTACGGCTACTTCCCTCATTCACTATGAAACCATCCCCTCCTTTTTCAAAAGAATGCCCATTAAGTTGCGGCCCAGGATTCATTAAATCCGAGCAGTGACTGGACGAGCATATGTATATTTTAATCACTATTCTACCCTCTAAAAAGGAGCGCTTTAGTATCGTAGTCAAATACCTAAGTTCATCGCTTACCCATGATATATCTTCTTCGTATCGAATAATCCATTCAAGCCTAATGAACCTCAGGTTTGTTTCTTGCAATAAAGGACCGTAACGTATCAAAAACGGTAAGCAAGAAGAAATTCCTGAGCCAGAGCATATTAAGTACAGGTTAGTGAAGCTTCTGACATCTCTCTCTATCCCTCCATATGGTCCATCAACGAGAATTCTTTTTGCTGTGCACTGACTAAGATATAAACTCTTGGTGAAGCCATTTTGTGCCCTCATTAAAATTTTAAGAGCACCTGGAGAATGGGAACTAGGAAATATTGAAAATGGATGATTTTCCACAACATCTTTATCAATGGTTCTCAGGAGGATATGCTGACCGGGTGAGTAATCCATGTCAATATCTTTCACAATTAATTCAATGCATCCGATACCCTTTAAAGTTATAGTAGCAATGCTGGATGTCATAAAGGTTTTACCCGGTCTCAGATATCCTTTCGAAACCAATCTATAAAGTAGCTGTGCGAACCATATAACAATAGTCCCAACTAAATACATGTGAGTATTCAGTTCAGGATAGACATGGTAGAATAAGCTGACATAAAAACCAATGGCCAAAATCCAGTGGAATTGCAAGAACAATTCATAAATATATTTTCTAATGAACAGCAATGAAAAAAGCCATAACAAAGTCAAGAAAAGCAGTGGAGGCACCCCGGTTCTCCAAATCAACTGTGATTTCCATTGATATTGCATCCCATCTGTACCTCCCTCGCGAAACGCCTGGTACAAAAAGCAAACTGTGTGAACCCAACTGAAAAACAAGCAAATGACTGATGTCCACTGATGAAATATGCTCAATTTTTCGTAAGAAAGTCCGACAAGCCAACCAATAATGTTTACTTTTCCCGAAAGAGCAAACACGAAGGGCACAAGCGCAATGGCTATAATACCTGAGCGTACTGCCAAGGGCGGTGACCCAAACCCTGCACATGCTCTGTAATAGGGGTGGGGTACGAAACAATAGACCAGGGTATAGATAATAACAGCCAATATTATCAGAATGGTACCAACAGAAGTTGGAATTCCTAATGCTGAAAAAAATGCTGTTGGTAACCGCCTATAGGAGAAATACCTATTTAGAGCCAGAAGTTTTTCAGTTGTTTTTTTCAGAAACCAAGATGGCGTTTCTTGATGGTTTCTTTTTTCCAACACAAAGTTCTCACTTGAGTCGAGATATTTAAGTAGAATCTTTTTAACAAAGCATACGAAAATAATAGCAACTATTAAGTAAACTGTAAATTTACCATACTCAGCCTGGTATGCCCAAGGAACAGCTAATTGGGATTCTTCCTCTAGTTTGATGTAAAGGACACTCTCCATATCAGCGATACAGCGCAAACCATTCTTCAAAACCAAATCTCTTTTCTTCATCATAATGTTACAATGGCTATGGATTCCGTCTGACATTAGATATCCACATGTTTTCGATAGAAAAAGTGCATCATTTTATAGCAGTTTCATTCGTGGCACAAATAGTATTAAAATCTCATCATGAGATACACATAAATCTTTTCTAAATTTATAAATGCTCTTCTTGGTATGCTCATGCAAGAGGTATCGCCAAGACATCTTTAAATGGCGGAGCATGCGCGATTGAATCCGATACGTGAGCATAAAAAAGCTTCTTTTTGCTCAGTCAACCAATACTTAAGGGCAAAGCGAGATTTAATCCAGTAGAAGAATAATTTTTTAGGTGCGCTTTGAGCAGGGGACCCAAACAACGATGGATTCCCAATTAATTTTTTCTCTCAAGGATTAAGAGCTCAAAGTTGCCAATGCTTGTTAAACGGGGTCTCTAAACATTACATGATGCTGCTCAGATAAAGTTGATATAGTTCCACGTGTGCTTCTCTTATTTAGAATGAATACGTTTTATGCATGTCTCACTTGAAAGTTCTTAGTCAGCCTTTGCTTATTAAATTTGCTCAATATCTTGCCTGTCAATAAAAATAAACTCTTGCATTTCGATATCTTAGGCAATCACAACTGCGGTCGCTTTATGTACAGATATTTCGGCATTTTTCTATGATATCAAAAAAGTTCCGTGGATGAAAAATTTCAGTCATAGAGGTATGTGTCCGGGGTAGTTTCGAAAGAGATCTTAAGCACCTAAAAAAGATATCAAACCTCTTTGTATGCTTTAATCTACCAATTACGCGTTTAGTGATATTCATCCGCCCATTATCTCTAAAGTAAACTATTTCTCAGCTGATCACCGATGTGCTATATCTTATTCTCAAAGCCGGCTGGAGAGACAAGCACAATCTTTTCGGGATTGCTGCAGAGGTACGGCCGTAAATCTTTTGCTGGACTCAAGATAAGAGATTGTTGGAATGTAACTTTATCTGTACTATCGCTAAGCTTGAAGTTTGTCATTCTTTTGTTAATTATCAGGAATACGAATACATTTGTACTCTAGTAGGAAGAGTGCGTGCGCAACGCGAGTTTTTAGGAGCGTACGGAAGCCCACAAGGTGTTAAGCAGCTGTTAAGCAGCCTCATGTATAAAAATGTGTTTTTTGATCATGCAAGACAATAGAACAAATAATAATTTATCCTTCCGAATAGCGCACAATCTTGAGCTTTGAATCGAGTAAGGATGGGTTTTGAACAATTTCAGCTCCTAATGAAAACATAGCAATAGCATTTTGGAATGAGAGCCAACCAGTGTTGCGCCCCCCCCCCCCCCTCTAGAAAATTCGCTAGCATTCTCTCAAGATATATTAAGGACTCCAATGTATTTCGCTAGCCGGAATTTTAAGTCGATTCGTTTAACATTGGGTGCTCAAATCACCTCTCATTTGAAGGAGAAACAATTGGATACTCTTTCTATCTTTAGTCACTAAAGCTAAACTTGTTACGAACTCGCTATTTTTCAACGATGTATCATTCGCCAGATAATTTAGTTAGCCCATGAAAGATATCAATATTAAAATGCAGTTCTTTTAAACGCGGGATTCTGATATGATTTTAATTTGCACTGAGAGCTCGACTCAAATGCTGGAATAACAAACGACGTATTAGATTGACGTAGAACTCATGTTGAAGTTGGGAGGGTTGTGTACGACCCACAGTATTTATGCGTTGAAAGAATAGATTTTGCGCGTTCTCATCCATGTCCCTTCAGGTACTTCTGCTCTCCTTGAGCAAATTGAACAAGCGGAATTTAGCAAGATATTCGCACTTACAGACCTTTTTTCGTTGATGTATAAAAGACTGAATAGGCTATGGACAGTACACCAAGTTTGCTCTAATATTCATCAAACCAAGCTGACTTAGGTAAAAGTAAAATGTCTGTCGACCGTATTTCTTCGGTGGTTAAAAAAGATAGCTCTTCAACACTGCGAGAAAAAAGAAAAGTATCTCTACCTAAACTAGATTGGGAACTTAATGCCTTAGAACCATATATCTCGGCTCAAATTAACGAGCTGCATTACGCAAAGCACCACCAAACTTATGTGAATGGGTTCAATGCAGCCGTGGATCAACTAGAAAATCTTACTTTTCAACTTGCCTCCAATCCATCGCCCACTATTGCTGAAAAAATTGTTTGTGTCCAGCAAAACCTTAAGTTTCATGGTGGAGGTTTCATCAATCATTGCTTATTCTGGAAGAGTTTGGCTCCCAAATCGCAAGGTGGTGGTAGACCACCTACAGGAGCATTGGCTGAATCTATTGACAAACAGTTTGGGAGTTTGGGAAATCTAATCGATAAAGTCAATTCAAGTTTGGCAGCACTACAGGGCTCCGGTTGGGTTTTCATTGTAAAAAACTTAGAAATCGGCGGTGATCTGGATATTGTACAAACGCTCAACCAAGACACTGTGGCTGGTTCCTTAGTCCCCCTACTGGCCATTGATGCTTGGGAACACGCTTACTATTTGCAATACCAAAACAGAAAAATGGATTACTTTCAGTCTATTTGGAACATCATTAACTGGGCTGAGGCGTCTAAAAAGTTTGATGGCGCCAAATTGCTCAATTATTGACCACCACGTTTCAAATAATCGTATATATATTTAAGCTATAGTTAAAAGTAAAATTCACTCGTTCTAGTAGGAGCCCTCTCATAGTGAACTTCGTTTATACGTTAAGTACGATAGTTAAGTAGTCCTTCCGCCAACAAAACTTTTTGAGTCCTGAAAGCTTTCAGCAAAACCTAGATTGACAGGAATACTCAAACGCAGCACAATTATGACACTGAATAGATCACAGAGCCCAGATTGGAGCTCGAATTATTTGATAAAGCTCCTCCTGCTGCCGTAACTTAATCATCGATGGAGAGATGATGATTTTTCCGAGCTTCTTTTCGATGTCAAACTTAAATCAATCATTAAAACTTTGAATTATGTCTCAATCATTAAGCGACATATACTAAATTCTATGAATTAGAAATTGGACCTAGTATATGCCAATACTGCTTTGTATTTTTAACAAATAGAAGGCCAAAACGGTTTCTCATTTAAACTTACTCGAACCCACGTATATATAGATTCTAAATTCACTTCTGACACGATATTCAATAGGTAAATATACCCCTACCCTTGACTGATCTCAACTTACATCGCATGCTTGTCTTTATCTTTCTCTCTCCCAGATTTCCAACTTTTTTCCGGCCTTATCCGGAGTTCAGGTGCTAAATAGTTCGTTGGAGGTTGAGCTGATATCACTGTCACAATATAATATTACCACCGCAACCATGAGGGCGATAGACATCAAAATAAGTTGGTCTCAATGAAATCCGTTAGCTCACTCAACATTTATTGGGCCTATTCGCTCATGCGATCATATATCTTCGTTCTACCGTGATATGGCACTTGTGGATATGGAATGGTATCAGCTCGATTTTAGCGCTTATGAAAAAAATAAACAAATTATCTGGACGAATACGTCTCTCTTGCTCAAAAAGAACCAATATTAAAGTTGTCTCGTCGTCAATCGATAGCTGAAAATATAACTTTTGCAGGGGCTGGAGCTACTAGATCGAAGATAGGAGGTAGATGGCAATAAAGAAAAATATCCCCAGGATGTCTATCAATTACTATTTTTTATTCAGCAACTTGAAATATTGTGTTGGTGACCTGCTACTCACTTCTAAACCGGAATTGAAACTGAAATGTCCAAACTCCATGCTTGGTGTCTAAATGAGACATTTTAGATGATTGTCTTGTGCAGCTCACACTCTGTTGGGTATATATTCTTACTGAGGTTATACATGTGCAGATGTTCAAGGGCTACAATCTAAGTTGTGAAGTAGTTTTTTTGCAAACTTATGTCTTGAAATAAGAATATATTATTGTTCTTAATTATATTTCTGAAATGAATCTTTGATATATACTTAGACACCTTTACCGTACTGAAATCTTATTTTTATATCAGATTTACCGGGAACATTAAATTCCGTCTCCTGGCACACGACTATGACCCCTTGATTGGCATATGGTGCTCGGCGGTAGGTTTAGAATCACAAGTTGTAAGTTGCAATTCCGTAACTCTTCTAGAAATCTCGAATAAATAGTAGCATGCGAATTATGTTTCCGTTTGGGGCTGCATCTCCAAATTATTTGCTAAACACTTTGATTAGCTCAACTTTTAGGTTTTTATTGATTGAGAATTTGGGTTATCTCAAAAAAGAAGAAATCGGTGTCGATCTAACTAGTGGTAAATCCCACAAAATCATTAGCTAGGTTATGGTTATATGGATTTTGAAAAAAACTGTTTCAGTGGATTATCCTGGCGGGGACAAAGAAATTATAGAGTCGTTTTGTGCCAAAACCCAGGTTCCTGCCTCTTCGTACTCAAATTGGCTACTGCATATTTCCTCTCCGTTTCCTTGAAGTTTGAATATCTTCATGACCTGTTGCAAGGTAAAATTGGCACGGAATCTAAACTCCCTTCGTTCGGTACTAGATTGCTGGAAAAGACTGGCTACTTATACATGCGCACTCGGATCAGAAAGGGGATTGATTCCCAGGTTTTTAATCACTGAATTGTCTTCTATAGCGTTGATGAAATGACGAGAAAGGAACAAAAAGAAAAGCTTGAAAACAGAAGCATTGAACCATCAAAAGTTGAGTATTGAAAAATATGCTTTAGAAAATCTGTAACTTATACAAATATTAAACTGAGTGAACCTTGCTCGTAATGCTTCATAAATCGATCAAGTGCTTCTAACATTTGCCTTTTAACTATAGAATGGTCGTCATTTTCAGCTTATAAAGTTTGATTCTGCTTGAAGTCGGCGGCAAAAGCTCAAGAGATTTTTCCCATTTACTCTCTACTTTCCCCTCCCTTTTGAAACTCAATCTCTCTCGCAGTCCTTCGGTTTCTTCAATAGGAACTCACAGTTTTCATCCAGTTTGAAAATCTTAAATATTCCTGCTCCACTCCGAAAACTTGGAAATATCTCATTGGTCTGCCCCATCAGGAGTGCTACTGTCAGGTATCCCCACAAAGTTCTCTGATACTTTCCGGATTGATGGCAGGGATAGAAGAATGCCTTCATATTTTCGGACAAATAACAAATTCATAAAAATTGAGCTTGGCAAAAGACCCAAAAAAACCTTTCATGCAAGCCCTAAGTAAATTCATGTGGCACTGAAAAGAAGTGAGAATGAGCAATTCTCTCTGCGGAATCAGGGTGCTTTCTGTACTTTCTTTTCAATTTCCATCAGAAGGTCTCTTTTCTCCACGAATAAATCTGCTCCATATTTGCCCGATCTGTTTCTGGTTGAACCTCTCTACTGAATTTCTTGAGTTGTTCTCTGAGAAAAAATAATCAATTTAGATTATATGGTCTAAGTAAACTCCGCTCAAACCTGTTGAATCTTTGAGAATACAACATCAGGACTTCTCACTTATTCTCTGCTAGAATTGAGCGTAAATGAATTCTCATATGTCCCTGTATCCACTGCCTGTATTACATGTCAGGAGGACAGCCTTTCCAAGGAAACCTCCTTCATCGATGATACCGCCTAATTCTGCTCTGACATACACGTAAAACAATTTTTTGTGTTAGAATTTATGGCTATACAGCTATTTTACCGCCAGATAAAGATGATGCCGGTTGAAAATGCGCTGGATCTGAGTAGCTGGAAAAAAAAATTTGTGTCAAAGAGCTTCAGATATTCACCAAGGATTACAGAGACGTGCCGCACTAGCAATGATGGAAAATGTGCCATCCGAAGAGAAAAAATCTTGAAAGCAATCAATAATGTACGGGAGATGCTTCAAGGTTGATAGCATATGCGCAGCAAACTTCGTAACCCTAACTGAGGCGGAAGCATTTGAGCCATCGATCAGAAAAAAAAGAAAGTCGTCATCAGTCGTGCTGTCTACGTCCACAATGTCAAAAACTCAAATGTTGGTGTAAGGTTGGCTGATAACGTTATCGACCAAGTTGGGAAACTTGTGCACGGTAGTGTGAATCCACAGTTAAACTATTTACCATGCCTGAAGTGCATTGGGTGAGCTACCTTGGAAATATTGAGTTTAAGCTGACACATATGAAAATAGGAAGCTTCTCAAAGAACATTGATAACATAATGAACCTGTCTAAGAATATCCTGCAGAGGATCAGCTGTGGGCTGTCGATATGAGCTCAAATAGTGTACGATTGGCACATTTGAAGCATACAGCCTTCTTCTGGATCTCGTCGAGTGATAATTCTTGGTAGTGTCTCGCTTGACACATAGACACGGCACCAATTTTACACAGAGCCGTCTTTTTTCGGAATCTCCGTTATTGTAACTTTTCTTTTTTTCAGCTTTTCCGTATATGCTCGAGGATCAAACTGTGGCAAATCAAGAAATATGTCACGGAAAAGCATTCGCAGAAACCCGTAAAAACCGCATGATGCTGTCACAGCACTTTTCTTTTAGCAAGTGTGATCTCATGTAAAGTGTTGAAAGCCTGTGCCGCTGTTTTTTTCTCCCGGGGGGTCTTGGTGCCATTCTGCTATCGCGCGGTCCGTGAGATTTTTGTTATTTTTCTAGAATACACACTTCGGTAAATTGACTGAGCACACCATATCACGCCAAGAAAAGCAGCGATAAAAGCTGTCAATATAAAATGTGTCAATATTCTGGTTCACATGAGAAAACTTCGACTAAAGCTTGTCGCAAATCCACGTAAACTAAAGCGCAGCGTAGCATCCAAAACATATACTATAGTAAGGACAGATACCTCAATTTCAAATAGAAACTATAGTTCTTGCTTAACGATAACAGTCTATTCCATTTGACTGAAGAAAAAAAAATTTATTACTGAAGATGTCAAAGCTCATCCCTATCGCTAGTCCTGCCCTATCGATGATGACATCGAGGGCTTATGACGAGGTAAAAAATGAAAATGTAGAAAAAGGAGAACAAGGGAGCGTCGACGAGAAAGGAGAATATGTTGACGTCTTGGGCCGTGAGATCATCTCAAGTGAAACCGAGAAGCATGGCAACCTTCCGCTGCAGGCTTATGTCCACTACGCTGGGATCCAGCGTGAATTCGAGAGAGAAAGAGATGAAGATGGCCTGTATGCTGTTCAGAGAGAACAGATGTATACAGACCCTCACAGCAATGTCTCACCATCGAAGCTTGATTCACAGAGAATGCTGCGCATAGCTAAGGCATATTCCGTGTTCTTTTTAATCACTACCGATATTCTGGGCCCATCTAATGCTCCATATGCTGTTGCCCAAATGGGATGGGTACCAGGAGTTATCCTTTATGTCATTTTCGGTGTCGCTGCTGCGTTTGGCGGTTGGTTGTTGAACTTCTGCTTTTGCAAAGTCGACTCTAACAACTATCCAATTCGTACATTTTCTGACCTGGCTGCGCGTGTTGTTGCGCCTTGGTTCCGGTATCCGTTCGGGCTTCTACAGTTTATTCAAATGATACTAAATTGTGGATTACTACTTTTAAGCACCGCTCAATCTGTGTCACAGATGCTAGTTGTAAACAGAGGCGGAGATCACTTCTGCTTTACCGTTGACATTTTAGTGTGGGGTCTCCTATGTATGATCATGGGCCAGATTCGTTCTCTCGGCAGATTTGCACATATTGCAAACTCTGCCGTGTGGA
>ERZ794947.85-NODE-85-length-47349-cov-132.834567_pt1 | contig 47349 bp, 17 predicted proteins | sample MGYA00511908_ERZ794947 | MGnify/ENA primary metagenome ERZ794947 (study PRJEB30137, sample SAMN04331400) | food metagenome | isolation source: control ferment replicate 2c | study: EMG produced TPA metagenomics assembly of the Comparison of meta-barcoding and...
AGCCCGTAATACAACACTTTTTATCGTATTTCAGGTAGTATACCACATCATTATTGTACTCAGCAATTGTTGCGAAACAGACAAGATTAAGTATATTATTCAAGGCCTTGCTTACCTAGATGAACCATTGAGAAATATACATATTGAGCAATACCTCTAGGTCCGAAGTTCCGTGCCTACACCCTTTAGTCAGATTTAGATTATATGAGATAAGTGGTATTTTGTGGACCAAGTTTGTGATTAATCTGATATCAAGTTACTTTCTTAACGACATTAGGACGCCAGGGTAGCCAGTATTATTCAAGTCCATAGAACAGCCTGTATACCTTCACTTCATTAGGTATATTCTTGGTTATGCGTTATTTAAATCCTCATCTGCCGCTGCTTAAAAAAAGCAGCTAAAGTGTTGCGTAGGCACTTCGAACAAGTAGTCAGTAATATCACCTTTTAACATCTAATCATCAAAAGAGACATTTTTTGGGATTAATTGTTTATAAAAGCTATGAACTTAGGTCTACAGAATGTACCAAAAGTTATCCTGTAGGATATAGGAATCTACGAAAGGGGCCGGATACTTCTATATAATATATATTTTTATTTCTCCTTCAATTTTATACGTTGTCATTCCTTATCCTATTACTTCATCAATTCTTGCAATTCAACATCCAATAACTTTGATAACTGTTTCCCATCAATTATGTCGTCATTTTACACTGTATATGATACAAGTAGTATGAGTACACACCAATAGATGATTAATTTTTTCCGACAATCAAATATTGGGATCATAAACACACATAATCGCCATATCCGTTAATTCGGGTTTCAATCACTTCGTTTGTCTATCGTATCGCAGCCTAGTGAATATTTAATTCTTTCAATAAAAAAGGCTTAAAATCACCATGAAAATCACAAGAGGAATCTTTCAACAAGAACAATAGTATACAATCCATGAATGAAGGAGTTCATATTTGACTAGAACTATACAAAGGTTTTGTACTGTTTTTACTGTGAGGGTAGCATCTCATTTATCCAGAATCTCAGAAGGGAGAAACCCAATCGCTAAATCGATATTATCACCCAGAAGTTTCAAATAGGCGATTGTAGAATATACACAGGGACAACCACTCAGTTTATGGCTTCAGTGCGCGCCCAGTTCTGGAGGAAAGCATTATCGAAGTAATAAAACTTTAAAAAAGCTCTCCGCAACTAATGAGGATTGCAGTATCCAGATACCCTTGTTTTCTGCCAAATGAACACTTTTACTATGTCATATAAACAAAAAGTGCCATTTCTTGGTACTGCTTCAGTCTTAGGAATGGTCAATACGTTATTATTACTTAAATATACGATTAATAACATGCTCTGTTGCGTATTTAGTAAGTGTGTAAGGAAACTGTAATATTACCTAACCGGTATCCCACGTGTTTCACGAAGGGCGCTTTTGTTGTTGCAATTATAATCCTAGTTAGGTAAAAAAAAAATACTTAATTCCTATCATCTACTAGATACAAGAAAGACGTCTCTGAATTACACCCCGTCTCTCAAATTGACAGATTGCAAATACCATCTCTTAGTCCAAAGTCTTATCCTCTTACCATAGTAGTACATTGGTAAAGCAAATGCAGTAATCCCAAAGTTGATGACAGCTAAAGCAATGTAAGTATTTTCAGTACCAGATGCAGCTAGCCAATCAGAACAGGTAAAGGTGAAAATGCAAGATATCGTGTTGTTAATAATAGCAGTACAAACCATACCTTCCAAAACCATATCGGGGTAACAATCCATTAAATACGCCATCGCAATATCACCAGAACAACCCCATGCAAACCCAACAAAACCCAACCCGACGTATATAGCTTGCCAAGGCCATTGTCTAGCGGTACCGATACCAAACATCAGCAAACCCGCTGGCCCAATAATTGCAGTTGCGATAGAGAAGTATAGTCTAAATTCTGCCTCTAAAATTCCTCTATTGTGACGAGCCATCCAAAGAACAAAGTAGTCACTAACAATGCCAGCACAGATACAACCGATCACTGCTCCAATAAGTGTGGGAACATTCATAATTGCGACACCAAAATCACTATAGTTCCATGGAGGTTCGTAGTAGGCGCTTTCTTGAGTGGTCAAATAAAACGTCAGGAAAACGTCTTGAATACCCCAAAACATACCAGACAACCACACGGGCGGGAATAAGAACATTCTAAGGTTGATCTTTAGATATTTGAAATACTGTTTAAAACCGTAGCCTTTCAAATTAGTAGCTTTGGTTAATATTGCTACTCTTTTTGGGTATGGTTTCAAATGCTCTTTTGAACCATCAATCAATTCGCGAGTCTCAGGTATGGTAACTTCCTCTTCATTGTTAACTTCGAATTCAGCCGTCTCTGAAAGGTCTACACCTTTCTCACCCATGGCTCCAGGAGTTGATAATTTAGCGTCAAGATGACGTTTCCTGCGCGACACGGCCGTATTGTCAGAGTTTTGTAAAGTGGTACCGTCTTCATATCCCGATTGACAGCTGGTCAAAGGGGTCATATACTGGCCTCTGTCGAAGTACGTTTCTTCGCAGCCAAATATAATAGTTATTAAAAGGCCACCAGATATGATCACTGCGACCCAACCGACCCAACGGAAGTTGGTAAATGCAGATATGTACCCAGCGATCAATGGGCCCAAGAACGTACCGATACTAGTGCACATGATATACACGGTCAATACGGAGCCCAATTGGTGCTGGAAAAAAATGTCGCTCAGGGACAGTTGCACCTGGGCTTCAGCACAGGACTCACTAATACCTACAAACAACTGAGACCATATTGTGTCGCTCGTTCTTTTGGCCAAAGCAAACCAAAGCGCACCAAAGAGACCTAATGTGGTGCAAACTATGTACGTAATCTTCCTGCCATACAAGTTAGCAAATGGAGCCAAGAATAAAGTGGACCAACCAATACCTAGGAAAAGAACACCAGCCCCTGTGTTCATGGAATCGTAGGATATCCCATAAATCTCATTCAATGAGTCTTGAGCAGCACCAGCGTCGTTACTAGTAGCGGCGGTAAACGCAGTTATAAAGGCCATTAGACCAAAATGAGCCAATTTCCTCCAGCTAGACCAGTTCAGTGGATCATTTGGCGAGTATGATGGTTGAGGGATTAGGACGACTCCTGAGGAGGTTTTCTTCAATTTTGATTCGTATATAATACCATTTTCCAAATTTTGGGAAGAATAGATGTTAAATGTGCCAGGAATATAGTCCGGATGATCCCTGTTGGTATATTTGTCCATCTGTTAAAAATTTAAGATTCACACTCGCAAACTTTCTTCTATAGTAGTTCTTTTCTTTATATTCGTTAGAAATGCAAAAGTTGCGAAGCTGTTTTGTTATATCCTGTAGATTGTAATATGATACTTCGATTCTTTCGGATTTAGTGTTTACTTGCTATTCTTCTAGTTTCAAATAAATAAGATAATAAGGGATGTCAACTTGGTAGTAATAGCATGAAATAGTATCGTAAAATTAAGGATGCTAGCGCTTTCGACAACAAAATGGGCTTGTTTTATTTTTGCAGAGGAGGTTCAGTAAATATTACCTCAGAGACTGATACAGATAATTCTTTCTTATTCGACTGCGTATTTATCTTTATCGTTTAGATTGAAGACAATAGACAATTAAATGAATCTATAGAAAGGTTAGGAAATAATCTAAACTACTATGGTTTGTTAACGGCGAGGTCTTTAGTTTAATTTTCTTTCTGGAAAATAACTTTATCCTAAAAAGAAAATTTTCATCAGCTGCAACTTTTTTTGTTATGCTTTTGTTCTCGCTAGGCGAAAGCTCCCTAAAAATATCCGTAGAATTTCATATGACACAACCAGGCCTTGATGTAGACGTCAAACTACACATTTCTCAAAGCTTAGAGAGCTGATGCATGAAATTTTTGCATTGTGTGGCATTATATGTGACTTAAGAAAGTAATTGTACATCATAAGAGAGAAAAATTCTGTTCAGAGAAGAACTATTTGAATATATTTTAAAAGATAAAAAAATGTCTTGGCAAAAATAAGTAAGTAGTGAAAAAGAAATTTTCTCGAAGAAAAAAATGAAAAAAATGACTAAGTACTCAATATCCTTGATTTTCTAGTTTTCATTTTCCTCAAAAAAACTTGTCCACATTCATTCTCTGAATCGTTCTTCTTTGGTATATACTATCATGCGAATACGTCTTTTTTCTTTTGATATTAAAATATCTACAGACTATTTTGTGCACCTATAAATTAAATTTTGTCATGACTTGTAATTTTCCCATAATCGGGACTATTTAAGGACCAGAAATACACTTTCGCCCAACTTGCTGCTTGACCAGGACTTTCGATAATCTCCTAAATTACACTAGCTAGTTTTTACTTGTTATGGTTTGTGCAGTTGAGATAGCTCAGTAAAATGGCTTTATGTGTTCTGATCTTATAATGAATCGTAATCGAAATCCACATATTTCATTCATACTGACGGAGAATAGGTTAAGCGCTGCTGCTATGGTACCTACTTTTACTCTTTGTGGTGTGCGATTAGTTTTGTAATACAAGGGTACTTCTGGTAATAAATATACAATTATTTTATGAAACTATGATACAGGAGGGCAGAAGTTCTGACGATAGAGCTACAAAAGGTAGTATCGACCTAGGAATTTATAAGGACTGTTTTTCTTTCAACAGCATCTTAGATGCATGTAGGGAAAACAACGATGCTGATAATGCAGAAAACTACTGCATACACTACTGAGGTGTAATTCATGTTTCCTGCAGTAACCGGTAGTGTATATGGGAAAGATAAAAATACCAGGCAGAACAAGGTCCATAGAATACATATAATATGAGGAATCATAGACATACGACGACGGTTAGGCCTGCTGACACAATTTACGTCACTCTCGATTCTATGAATGAATTTTTCCTTTTTAATAACGAACAGGAATATAAAAGAAGGAACTGCGTACGACATTAGTAACAGGGTGATGCATGCAGTGATGATTGCGTTGAAAGCGGTACTAGATCCCATAAATATACAGCCAATTATCGTTACACATATTTGTGACAAAAAATGGGCATATAATGGAGACTTAAACCCAGGTGTCAAAACTGCTAGCTTCTTCAAGGATTTGTTTCCCAAGGAACCCTCTTTATAAAATGGTGCGTAACTTTTCCCGAATGATTGGAGGATTCGACTTTGCCAGGTTCCACTTGCAATGCCTGAAACAAAACCTGTTGTGATACACATACATTGCAGGAAGACACTGAGATTCCTATTACCAGTGGCCTGGTAAAATATTTCTACGATAGGTAAAATAGACTCAACGACTGCCGTTTGGTCAGTGATGCAGAAAAACAAACCAACGCAATAAATAAAACTAGTTACAAAGCCCACAATGATGGTAGTGATAATAACTTTGGGAACTAAGAAACGTGACTTACTATAACCCACTTCATCAATCATGTGCGTAGCAGAGTCAATGCCAACAAATGCCCAGATCGGATTGACCAAACCGACAACAAACGCCATTCCAGACGAATTCCAGCCTGTTTGATTATCAAAGCTCCCAAATATATTAGAAGCTTTGGGCCATGGGTCTACGGTGTTGTCAGATCTTGAAACAATACAAATAATGAAAGTCATGGCGAAAGACAATAGAGACGTATAGAGCCCAAACTGAGAGATATAGGGCAACGGAGTTGAATAAATGTTGAAAAGTGTTAAAACGGCATTGATACACTCGTAACCCACAAAAACATGCCAGTGCTTTAACTCGTAGTCCGGATGCAACAACTTATGAATACCGATACAGCTCATTGACAAAGATGAGCAGATACTTGCGGTAGTAAAAATGGCACCGAAATAGTTCAGCAACCCTACAACCATGGAAGAAACCTTTTGAAATTTAGAAGAAACTTCCACGTTGAAAGTTTGACAATAATTCTCGAGGAACACTTCTTCATCATCGTCAGAAGGGTCCTCGTACTCAGGGGTTTTCAAAGTGACTGATTCTTGTTCCAACATTTTAAGAACCCAAAATGAACCACCGCTGCTGTTTGGCAGGATAGCAGCAAAATCTCCCAGAGATATACCACACATGAGACTGAAAAAAGCAGCAATTATCAACCCATAGATGATAAGCAGTGGCCCTCCACTGGCAATACCAACGGCCATCGACGCTGAGATACCGACCCATGAGCAACTTAATGAGAACGCGATACCTAATAGGGACCACCAATTAAAGTGCTTGTCAAACTTGACTTCTGACCTTTCTGAACTAGACATTCTTATTTCCGTCCTGTGACGATCTGGAACAATAGACAAAAAAAAATTTCTTTCATATACAAATAGGAACACTGCCCCTACTCTGTTCATACCATGCTACTTATATATAGCTGATGAAAGCCTTGCAACTTTTTTATTTAAACTATTCTACGTCTTGTTGGGTCATTAATGACTCCACCGATGGCAGTTCATGCAACGCCATATCCTGATCATGTGCCGTAGTACATTGTGCAACCTGTGCCATAATATTGACACCGAACTTCTTCAGGGCCTGCACGTTGCCTTCATTCGGTTCCCCATTGAGAATGACCCCAAAAAGGTGGCTTCTCAAGCCATTATCGCAAAGATGATTCCAAGTCAGCAATGTATGATTCAGAGTCCCTAGCCCGCTGCGTGCCACGACAACTACGTACACTGGATGGCCGCTAGTCTCAATCAGATGTTTAATTAGATCCGTCGTAATTTCCAATTTACGAGTGATGGGAACGCAAACCCCGCCGGCTCCTTCTACGACCAATGGATTCTCTGCGCTCCACTCTTCAGGAACTACGAAATCCAACAACCTGATGTCGACATTAGGTTCGTACTCCATGGCCTGGAGCGGAGATAGAGGCTTCTGCAGCGCATAAGTGGGCGTGAATATAGGTGGTTGCCAAGTTGATGCGGCTATTTTGAAATTTTTCAATGTCTCGGAGTCACCTTGATCTGACTCAATTCCAGTTTGTACGGGTTTCCAGTATGCAGCTTTCCATTTGTGTACCAATAATGTTGATACAAAGGTTTTACCAACATCAGTGTCTGTACCGGTGACGAATACAATTGGTTGTTGTTCTTGTTGTTGAGATTTGCTGTTCATGACCTGTGCGCTAGTGATTTTTTGAGTTCTTTTCACTGGCCTACTTGTGGAAAAAAGTATATCTCTTTATATACTTCAGTAAACGAACTACCAGCGGGATTTTATTTTGTTTTGCCCAATAATTTTGAATTATAAATAGCCATTGTTTGTATATTTCATTTTCTTTTGGTCGGGAGGATGTCAACAGCGCAATTCGTTTTCTATTGCTAGGATAACAACTAATGTCCCAAGAAATTTCATATACACCAGATGTCGCGGAACTGCTAGACTTTGATAAAAAACATATTTGGCATCCTTATACGTCATTGAGTTCACCATTGAACGTTTATCCGGTAAAGAGTGCTCACGGATGCAAGCTGGTGTTGGATACCGACTCACCAGTGGACGTCGAGGTGATCGACGCCATGTCGTCGTGGTGGTGTGTTATTCACGGGTACAATAATCCAGAACTAAATGAGGCCCTTACCAAGCAGATGTTAAAGTTTTCTCACGTCCTTCTTGGTGGATTCACCCATAAAGGAGCTGTGAATCTAGTCCAAAAACTTTTAAAAGTGATTGATGAACCCTCTTTGCAGTACTGTTTCCTCGCAGATTCTGGCTCAGTAGCAGTGGAAGTAGCTTTGAAGATGGCTTTACAATCAAACATGTCAGGGGAAGCTACTAAAAATAGAACAAAGTTTTTGACAATCAAGAACGGGTATCATGGTGATACATTTGGCGCTATGAGTGTTTGTGATCCTGAGAATTCTATGCATCATATCTACAACGATCGACTCAGTGAGAACATCTTCGCCCAAGCTCCCTCTATTGTCGATGGCCTTCCAACCAGCCAGAACGGTTTCGAGGACCATTGGAATGCAGAAGAAGTTACCGATCTCAAGAAGCAATTTGAATTGCATAGTGATAAGATCTGTGCTGTGATTTTGGAGCCTATCTTACAGGGTGCAGGAGGTTTGCGACCATACCATCCACAGTTCTTAATCGAAGTTCAGAAACTATGTAACCAATACGACGTTTTATTCATCATGGACGAGATTGCTACAGGATTTGGTAGAACAGGTGAGATTTTCGCATTCAAGCACTGTCAAAAATACCAGGACCAACATGACATCAGTCCTTCCGATCAGATCAAAGTTGTTCCTGACATATTGTGCGTTGGGAAGGGCTTAACCAGTGGATATATGACTATGAGTGCAGTGGTAGTCAACGACAAAGTTGCTTCCAGAATCTCTTCTCCAAATAGCCCTACTGGTGGCTGCTTCATGCATGGCCCCACCTTCATGGGCAATGCCCTGGCATGCAGTGTGGCAGAAAAGTCTATGGATATACTACTGCGTGGCGAGTGGAGAAAACAAGTGTTTGCAATTGAAAACCAAATTTATAGAGAACTATACCAGTACATCAAGAACCCAGATAATGGGCTCATTGGAACTGTTGTTAAGCGTGTGTCAGTTATTGGAGCTGTAGGTATCGTAGAGCTATACAAGAAGACAGATCCCGAGTGGTTCCAGAAAAAGTTTATATCCAAGGGAGTACATATCCGACCTTTCAACTGCCTGTGTTACATTATGCCACCATATGTGATCACGACAGAGGAATTGACGAAGGTTAATCAAGTCTTGATTGAAGTATTACATGAGTGGAAATCCCACATAAACCAATGATATACGATCTCATCAAGTCATTTGCCAAGGAATTCTTATTTCTTGCGTAAAATGCATTCTTTTACGCTATTATTTATATTGATATAACTCAAAATAAAAAATTTATGGTTATTTATTCTAGCGGACCTTTATATCTTACTTTTCTTATCATAAAACTATGTCGAAGCCTGCTGCACAAGAGAAAATTGACTAGTTCAGGGCAAGAACGTATCACAGGAAGTACGAGTTGAGAAATCTGGACCGAAATGGTCCGTGGTCGCCTACCCGCCTTCTGTGCCATCACGGTACTCTCTTCTATGTTCTCCCATTAGCGCTAGTTACACTCCTCAGCAGCTGACACATCTCACGATCCTATCTTTTATTTATTATGAGAAGAACGGAAAAGATGGGATATTATAGGCTCAGCTTACTCTTCAAGCAACTACTGTTGAACCGGGTCGTACAACTCATACCTTTGAACCCTCTGGTAAATTTTTCCGGCAGAGTCAAGATTATTATTGAGGCAAACCTGTAAATTTCCTTCAGCATTTGATTATCTTCCGCTACTTGAAATTTTGCACTATATCTTCCTCTATTAACCTATCCGCAGTAACTATTCACAAGACCTTGAATGTAGTAAACGATGTCTATATAACTTAATATTGTGTAAGATCTTACAAGATGTACTGGGCCCAGGCTTTTCACGGGGATCAAACCGTTGCTCTCCTAGATGAGAAAACGCTTTGCCATCACACTGAAGTAGCATGGGCAGTATTTTCCCTCGAATATTGTTATTATCAAAGCAAGCAATATCAGCAGTAGTTTTTATTTCAACATATAAGATCACCTATGTTGCAATCTCTGCAAAATTAGTAATGTTACCCTCCAAGTAATTGTATGACCTCTCTTCTGAAGGTAAACATTGCGCCTCTTTGTTTAAAGCAGCAGCACTAGTTTATCATGGTTTCGTTACCTAGGAAAGGATCGGTAGTGCTATGTAACACTTGGAAAAGATGAAATTTGTTAACATGAAATTGAGTCCCTTGTGTTAAGGTAAAAGTGCCATCTTTAAAAACGTACTCTGCAAAAAATGGTATTGCGCATACGAAGAATTAAGAAACTGGCACCATTGATCTTCACATCATTGTTGTCTCTCATTGTTCTTTTTAGGGTCTACCGACAGTATCCATTCTCCGACCATTTCGAAACACGCAGAGAAGATGATCGCTCTGGCAACGTGCACTGCTTTTCTAGACTGCGTCAAATAGAGGAATATGAAAAGCCGGAATTGACAAGTAAATTCTATGAACCGAATAGATGGAAATCTTTTATATCTTACGTGACCAGGAGTCGCAAGGATGTGAAAACTGTGTCCCGATCGCTATCCAATTTGGATTTGTATCAAAAATGCTCAAAAGAAATCCGTGCTGATCAGGATATTTCCCTTCTTCATAGCATAGAAACCAAGTTGTTCCCATATATAAACTTCACAGCCCTAAATAGTGAACAATCTCATAATTTTTGGCCTGTTCATACCCGATTTGATGGAACAAAGTACCGTGGACAGGTATTACAATTTTCTTCTGAGAACAATTCGTTCATTGGAACTTCACCCATTGAATTCAAGGCTAGCGAACCTTTTTGGGAGAACTGGTTGAATTCAGCTCTTCAAAGGAATTCAAAAGGTGTGGTAATGAGCGTATCGGATTATCTGGTGGCTGATACAATTCGACTAATAAGAGTTTTGCGGCTGTTAAATAATTCCCTTCCAATTGAAATCGTTCACAAATCGGATTTACATGAGAGTTCTCAACAGCTCTTGATAGCAGCAGCAAGAGAATCTGGATCCTTAAATTATCCCCCTCAGGAATTGTGGTTTCTGGATGTGAAAGACATGTTAAATGACGAATATTTAGCGAGATTCAAGAGATTTTCGAATAAGTGGCTGGCAATTACCTTTTGTTCATTTCAAATACCAATCTTTTTGGACTCTGATACTGTACCTTTTGTCCCGTTGGATACACTCTATGAAATTGACGGATTTAAAAGAACAGGTACACTGTTTTTCAAAGACAGGAGTTTTCCAACCTCCAAGTTAAGTCCACTCCAAGTTAAAGTTTTGAAGCAGATAATCAATAATAGTCTGGATGTATCCTCGGATTCGGAGCAAGGTTTTGAAATCTTAAAACATAACCTAAACGATGAGATGGCAATTGATGCAATAGAGGCCTTGATTTTCAAGAAACAAAAACATTACATGGACAGCGGCTTAGTGATATTCGATAAACAAAAACACTTTTTCTGTCTACCAATCGCAATAATGCTGCAATTTTCGCCTATCCAAGAGTTTTTCCATGGTGATAAGGAATGGTTTTGGCTTAGTTTGTTTATTTCCAAAAAAGAGTTTACTTTTTATCCAATAGAGGCTTCGAATGTAGGAAGATTAGAGAAGCCGGAGACTCTAGAAAGCAGTACAATCTGTTCTACCCAGCTATCTCACACGGACGTGTACGGTAATCTTTTGTGGTTGAATGGCGGATTATCCGTTTGCAAAAAAAATTGTTGGAATTATGATTTTACAAAGCGTAAAGAGATTGCGGCCAAATACAAAAGCGTTGATGAATTACGGAATTACTATCAATCACCTGTGAAACTCGAAGCTGTCATAATACCCGATGTCAGCAAGTCCCCCTGGTCGCAACAGAGCGAATGCGTTATGTACAGCTATTGCACACATTATAGGAAGGGACAGTACGGAAAATTGATAGAGTTTACAGATTCTCAAAAGAAATATTACGAGAAAGTTGTAGAATTATGGAACAAGGTTGTATAGAGTATGTTTCAGTATGAGTACGGTGAATTTCCTATAAGTTTTTAAACTTTTAGATTTTTCTATAAAGCATGTTAAACCCTTCTTGACATCGTTTTCAAACGGCATCTTTCCTACGGAACTAGGCTGTTTTTGAGATATCCTTATTTAAGTTCCTCTTGGCACAATGTTATTCCCGCATTTATATTTAGTTAACATTATGTGAAATTCGCTCATAAAAAGAGCCTTAGCTCTTTCTTCATTTTGCCTCAAGAAAACTTTAAAATAAAGTAGGAATGCCAACAATACTTTTCTTCAGTAAAAGACGAATATTGGCGTAGAATTTTACCGGTAATCATATATACTTGGCTTAGAACACTGACACATGCATTTTTCTCTGGACCCTTGCACAAATCATCAGTAGCGCCTGAATCAAAAACTAACAAAATACCATATCTGTTTTAAACAAATAAGTATATCGCATGAAGTAAGTTTCCCGCACGTAAAACTACTACAACACATTTTCGCCTAGAATTATAAGAATGTTTAGTGCATTGGCTCCAAGCGAGTAATTGTACGATGCACGTGCATAAAAAGTGCTCAGTACCCAGTTCCGCTATTAGCACAGGGAAATTTTCCTTACAAGCGAGCCCTTCAATAGCTTAGGAAGTAAGGTTACTTTGGCGACGGCCATAGATGCCTGAGTAGCCTTTTTCCTTTTTCCTTCCCTCAAGAATGTGTGAAATGACGTTTTCGGGATAAAGCGGGCGCTAGCAAGAAACTTCTACTAAGAGTAACGTGGCTGAGAAGAGAAGAATAATAAAGGTATGCCATGGAATAATTTTAGAAGAGGGGGACCTGCTTCTTAGAAACACGTAATCTGAATCCCAGAGCAACTGCGTACAAAACAAGATCTTGGCTTTGTAAGCAGGAACGGCTTTTTCCGATAGAAGAACGTTTTTTGTTTTTTTATGCAAGACCGTCTAAAAATTTGCACCCTATTTAACATAGACACTCAACGAATACCATAATTGCACCTGGTTTCATAGGACCCTGAGGGAACAATACTCAAAAGAACAAAGACTACTGGTAGAGGTCCCGATATATCCCTTCACTGCCGGTGACTATGGTAAAAATGAGGTTACAATTTCTGTATCGTTAGAGAAAATTTTTTTCGTTAAGGCAAACGCATCAGCGTTTACATAGGGAATTCCTAGCGTAGTTTAATGAGCAAGGTACATCAAACCCTAGTAGTTCTTGCAGTTACACAAAATATTCGTTAAAAGCCAGTTTTTCTCCTCTTTCTTAGTCTTGGCTGACTCTCATATAAAACAACTAGAGAAGCTGAGAAAGACTCCAGTTAATCGTGTCTCCCCAGCGTCTATTTCTTGAACCTGAGATGGCTAAATAAGCTTAGGTAGGCAAAACCATGTTGTTGGTACATATTATATCTTTCCTTCTGTTCTTCCAGCTTTCGGCCGCAAAGGCCCCACCCAGTAAAACGTCTCTAATAAATACTCATGAGAGAAGGTCGATATATTCATGCTACGTTGGTTTACGTAAAGAAACATGGGGGTTCAATGGGTCCGCTATATGTCGGTATGAACCAGCAATCCAATCGATGCTTTACTGTCTTTACGAAGACACGCATGAGAAAGGGTATTCAAATAAAACTTTGGAGAAAGGTTTTGAAGAAATGAGACAATTTTGCTATACACCAAAGTTTTTGAACATGACTGATGCCGAGTTTTACACCTCATTGGATAATGGAACATACTATATACAAGATCAACCTAAAGCTGGCATCAATATCACTTATCCTATCAGACTGAACACTACACTAAGAAAAGCATACTATGATGCATACTATGGTTACTACTATAACCATGACATTCCGTATTATTTCGGGGGCATTATCTGTGCATACTTTGTGGGTGTCATGTTGCTTGCAGGTTTAATTCGTTTTTTGAATTATACCCCAATAAAAAAGATTATGTTTCAGCAAAAGCTAGTCAATTACGTGAGAGGTTATACTACTCTACCCACTCTTTATGAAAAGCATGCAGAGCCCTTCTCGTACTTAAAAGTGATAACAGGCTATCTTCCTACTAGGTTTGAAACGTTGGTTATTTTAGGCTACCTCATACTTCATACCATTTTCATGGCCTACAAATATCAATATGATCCATACCACATCATATTTGCCGCTCATAGAGCAGAAGTGGCACATTTTGTTGCGTACAGAAGCGGTATACTTTCTTTTGCACACCTGCCACTCATTGTTTTATTTGCGGGAAGAAATAACTTTCTCCAACTTATTTCTGGCTTGAAGCATACCTCATTCATTGTGTTCCATAAGTGGCTGGGAAGAATGATGTTTCTTGATGCAATAATTCATGCTGCCGGCTTTACGAACAATTATTTGTATTATAAAAAATGGAATACGGTTAGATTAAGAGTCTACTGGAAATTCGGTATTGCTGCCACCTGTTTAGCGGGAATGTTAATTTTCTTTTCCATCGCAGCATTTAGAAGACACTACTATGAAACGTTTATGGCCCTCCATATAGTATTCGCAGCACTATTTCTCTATACTTGTTGGGAGCATGTTACTAACTTCAGCGGTATCGAATGGATTTACGCGGCAATAGCAATTTGGGGAGTTGATAGAATTGTACGTATCACCAGAATTGCACTCTTAGGATTTCCTAAAGCAGATCTACAACTGGTTGGATCTGATTTGGTCCGTGTAACGGTTAAAAAACCAAAGAAGTTTTGGAAGGCAAAACCAGGCCAATACGTTTTCGTTTCCTTCTTGCGTCCATTGTGCTTCTGGCAGTCGCATCCATTTACAGTGATGGATTCTTGCGTAAACGATAGAGAATTGGTCATCGTTCTGAAAGCAAAGAAAGGTGTGACAAAACTGGTAAGAAACTTTGTTGAACGTAAAGGCGGCAAGGCATCCATGAGATTAGCTATCGAAGGCCCTTATGGCTCCAAGTCCACCGCCCATCGCTTTGATAATGTATTATTGTTGGCAGGTGGCTCAGGGCTTCCCGGTCCAATTTCTCATGCCCTTGAATTAGGAAAGACAACAGCTGCAAGCGGTAAAAACTTTGTACAGTTAGTCATAGCAGTAAGAGGACTAGACATGCTCAACGCGTGTAAGAAAGAACTAATGGCATTAAAGGGCTTGAATGTTCAAGTTCACATTTATAATTCTAAGCAAGAGCTAGCTTCGGCTGAAAAAATTTCCTCAAATGAAGTCAAAAACGGTGAAACGACAGCAGAGAAGGCCCCATCTAGTCTAAGCAATTCAGAAAAAGCTCCTTCTGAAAGTGAAAATACAGAACTACCTCTTTCCCTGAATGACACGTCTATCTCCGATTTAGAATTTGCCACTTTCCATGTTGGAAGGCCAAATGTTGAAGAAATACTAAATGAATCTGTTAACCATTCTGGTTCACTTGCCGTCGTATGTTGCGGACCACCTATTTTCGTCGACACCGCTAGAAATCAAACTGCCAAAGCTGTTATCAGAAACCCATCAAGAATGATTGAATACTTGGAGGAATACCAAGCCTGGTGAACAATTTTTCATATTTAAGTAAACACTCAATGTATAATATCCTCTAACTGTTGTAATTTCATTAACGTAGATGGTTTGCGCCTTTTTTAGGGGACTCTTGTTGATTGATTCTAACTACTGAGGCTTAAGTTGTTTCAAATAACACTTTTTCAGAAAAATAATCGTATTAAAAAGCAGAAAAATCATACGTAAGATGACAGAAGCTTCATATTTAGTAACTCTGAATTGTATAACACACCAATTGCCGATAGAATATGAACCAATCGATCTTCAGCGTTCATGTACTTAATTTAACTACCTGTATTTTCTTATAAAGATAAAATTGGTGTATAATGTAAGGACCAAGAGAAAAAGGAATCCCGCATCCCAAGCAATTTCTAGTGGACTATTTCTTCAAAAAATAACTCAATAAACACCTATATAATGTTCGGAGGTTATACTTTAGTGTTTTAGAATGCAGTACCAAAAGTAATATATTGAATTAATAACTATATGATGTGTAGCTAAGAATTAAATAGTAAACGTCTTCTGAAACCTTTTAAGAGGTAATTATTGGTATTCCAAATTCATATGTGGAGGTAAGGGAGACACAAAATTATCTGGAATGACAGCGTGCTGACACCTATAAGGTTCCGTAACTTCAAATGCCTTCATTACTCAACATAGGAAAAGTGAAAGTGTGTGCCTCTAAAATATACGGAACATCGTCGAACTAAAAAAATCCATTAAGCAAAGTCAGAAACAGCATGCACTACAAGACATTTGGTTCATCATGAAGAATGCTCAATTGAACCATCAATCACTTTCTCTTGTTCGATGTTAGCATTATCCTCACTATCAGTTGAATCCTCAATGCTTTCGGTTTCAGTCCTCGCATCTTCCTGAACTTCAAGATCTAAAAGAGGCTCACTCTCTTCCAGACTGGTCTCCAAGCGGTCCACGGTATCACGTAATGCCTTCACACAAGCCTTCAAAACAGATCTTGTGCTTGACCCATTTTCCTTAGCTTGAGATAGGACTGTGATATAAGAAGCATATGTGGTAGCGAGAAATAGTATGAATAAAACGGCTTCTGGTAAAATATCTATTTTAGCAATCTTACAAGAACCTGAATAATCAAAGTTTATACCCCGTGGCATACTTGAGCAGGACATAGAACCAAATTTTGAAGCTAGAGTTACGAAAGCGGTAAACCACAGGACGGTCTGAACAATTTCCATCACGAATATTAACAGAACAGGCAAAAATCTCACAATCCCAAAATAAACTGAAGATATGATTGAAACAGCTAAGCTCAATCTAAGGATTCGATCCACTTTATAGTTTGTGATTATGGCAAAACTAGCTAACAACAAGTTAGTTACAGATAAGCCAAGTTGGAAATATCTTAGTACGTGGAAAGTAACGGATGTTGTTGTTAACTTTAACATATATGTATTGAGTTATTATTATAGATCTTGACTTGGTAACAAAATATCAAGCTGTAAGCACCGCCTGTATTCTCCTATTTATGGTTGATTATATTTTACTTCTGTTGAACCAAGAAAAAAATAGCAACTCGAAAAGTCGCTTATTCATTCACTTTTTTAATTTTTTTACATATCGCATACGTAATTGGAAACACGCAATTTTAACTTTGGGCAAATACATAAATCATTTTGAGAAGTTGGTTTTTAGTCTCCGAGAGATTATAAACCAACATCCTTAAAAGATAGTATTCATTTCTCACCTGCCAATGCAAGAGCAGATATTATTCAGCAAGCAGTACAGCAAATCGGAAGCGAATTCCAATGACAATTTGCAGAATAAGATTAGAATAATATATTGAGATTAAAGAAAAGGTTATGCGAATTGCCTAACGTCTTTAACTTTGAAGCGGCCAAACTCTAAAAAACCTTGGTTAAAATACAAGCTTTGGCGTCCATGCAAACTGATTACATCATTCAGTATAAAGTGCCATATAAAAGAGGCACACACTTTTCCACAACTGGTTTGAATATAATAGAAGAATAAATCAGAAGGAAACTTTAAATATTAGTAATATTTATTTATGGCCGCTAAAAGATTAGTCCGGATATATCACTATAGAAATGGTAAAGATAATACACTATCATTTCCAAATGTAAAATTTGTTGATAGAACGCCATAAAAAAGAGGCTGACTTTTTGTCGTCCAAGTTCTTCGAAAAAATATACGTCAATGGCACCCGATATATAGCTGGATTTGGACCAGTATATGTCTAAGGAAATCTAACACCTTTTTTTCCTGAGCCAAATAAGCGGTGGAATTGAAACAGCTACCAAAATCATACCAAATCCAACCGCAATTGAAAGCCCCAATCTTGTGCCATAAAGAGCTGCTAATACAATCGGTGCCACCAGTTTACCAATCCCAGAGATTGCTCCAATTGAAGGCATCAACTGGACCTTGAGTTTGGGGTCGATGTACATGGAAAAAAGGGCTGGAATGCTCGAAGCCAAAAAGTTGTACCCTAACAATGTAATCGACATCCCAGCTGAAAAAAATATACCAGAATTTGTGGGTGGCATTGATTTATGCTTCAAGGCTTCGGATGCTCCAATCATAAAAGCTTGTCCCAGCAATGAAACAAACAATGCAAAGATGGACAGAAAAACTTGACCGCTGTACAGCGAATCTTTTTTCTTTACCTCAACGGTCTCACTTCCAGTTGTATCTGACTCTTCTAATCCGCCATCTTTGGCTCTGCCGCAGGAGCACCCGACGCTTATTAACTTTGGAGCGAAATAGCTTCCAGTCACACCAAGTATAGATGCGACCATAAACGCTATGCCTTGAAACTTGGTGTCCCAGTTAACGTGGAGCGTCAGGAATAGTGGCATAAAATAAACTACTTCGCTCATAATAAATGACGATAGGAACATGCTCCATAGTAAAATCAAGCAGGAGATGAGTTTTTTTCTTTCGACTCTAAAAAATTGTTTCAGAGCACTGAAAAGGCTATTTTCCGAATTTGTAACTTTAACCTCAGGATTTTCCAGAACGACAACTAATAAAAGGCATACTGCAAGAATTATGAAACTGGAGGCAAATGTCGGTGCATTGTAAGAGGCAATGCGATACCCTTTAATTTTAAAATCGCAATATCCAAAAAATATGACAATTAATTGTGCCAACGCCATGAAGATACCAGCCGCTGCTCGATAAATTGATAGAAGCTTGAAAACGATACCCCTATCTTGTGCAATTGACGTGATGTAACTGAACACTATAGCACCAGAAGCAGATGCTGCACCACATATAATACGCCCACCGAGAAGGGTGTTTAGCGACACTGCACCGCCGCATGAATACAAAAAATTACCCACAAAGGATAAAAAGTAAAGCCCCACTATTACCCATTTAATGGACCCAAGAAAAGCAGCAATATCCCCAATAATGAATGAAACAAAAACTTGAACTGCTGCAGAAATGGCTTGAATTCTGAACAAGAATTTGTCCGGATCGGTTTCTCCGTTCTCTAAATTGTTAGCATACTAGTTCATTGAAATTATCTTAGATTTACATTAACACTTACTTCTTTGATGTAGTCAACCACACTTGAGAGATATACACAGGAGTCGAAACTGAATTGGACAGCTATCAAAATTACAGCCAAGTATTTCAAAAACATGTGTTTCTTGACACCTAAGATTTTTTTCATTTTAATTTATTGTACCACCGTCGAGTGAAATGGATGGATTTGTAATGCAATTGAGATACAATTAAGAAGAACGAAAGAGTACTTGACAACTAGAAAGTAATGTTAACTGATCTTTTATATGATGATTATTTATTGACGGCGATTCTTTTCCAGATTAGGAAATTTTGTTCCGCTTAGAATGGGATAGGCTTGTTTGGGCGCTATACTTCTGTATCAAAATAGTAAAATCAACTTATTTTAGTAATAGAAGAGAACAGTAGGCGTTTGGTAATTCTAATTACCTAGACTGTCCCCCATTTCCAGACAGCTGTCCCATATTTTTTTGAGATTCCGACGTCGAAGCGAAAGACTAGAAGAATAAGTAAAGTGGTCCTTTGTAAGCATAAAGACAAAGGCATGTGAGAAAAGTAAGTGTCTTCGCGATTCGCCGTTGTAAATATGTATCAGCTTTTTTTACTGCCTTTTCCTGGCGGATCACAGTAATGTATTTTTTTTTTTTATATAATTCGAGCTCTACACTCAAGCATACATATATAGAATAGCTCAGTTTTAATGGGCTTTCTCGAGAACTATTCACCCAGAAGGATATCCTGAGCCTTATATTTAGATGTAACTTAGTAAAGTGAGAGTATTATGAATAACTTTTGAAGCTAACAAAATATCAGAAATTAAACTTCATTCAAGAATGTATTTATCTAGAAACTGGTCTTTGGCAAATGGCTCCGATGGCACACATGCAATGTTCTTGGTAAAAACTAATTTATTATTAGGCCAGTACAGAATAAAAGTTGTCATAAGAAAACTTCATTACATTTTATCTCCTCTGGCAAGTATCCAAATTCGAAAACCTCAGAAACCAGCGTTCCACCTAAAGTTTGTTTGCCCGTATGTTAAAACAGTAGCTGCCAAGTCACTTGAGTTTGAAGAATAATCTGATGCTTTTTACATAGAGGTCTATTAGGCTCTTTACTTTGTAAGCATCTCGACTTAAAAAAAAAATCTATTGTTTTTACGGGCATCGCTGAAAAACTGTGTCTGTTCTCTTTGATGCTGTCATCTAAGATTCAATTAAAGTCGACCATCAAGTTCCCTTAATAATATCCCTTGTGAGAGCTTAATCTAAAACTACAAAAGCGTTCGCAACAAGCAGTATGGACAGATCTAAGGACGCTAGAAAGAGATCTATTAGTTTGGCCTGTACTGTGTGTAGGAAACGAAAGTTGAAGTGCGATGGGAACAAGCCATGTGGAAGATGTATAAGGCTAAATACACCAAAAGAATGCATTTATAATATTGATAAAAGGAAAGACAAGAGAAAAATCAAAAACGGGTCGAAGGTTTTTTTATTCAAGAATAATACTATCGATAACGGGAATAACTCTATACTAGAGAACAAAGGACTAAATGAAGACCTTTCTTCTCATATATATGAGAAAGAAGCGCCAAAATTCGATTCAGATATTGATATATCAAGATTTGGCACAAATGATGCTGTGATTTTTAATAATGACGGGTGGGACACTTCTCTTCCGATCGATTTTGATTTCGATGAGTTTAACACTGAGACAACAGATTTCGATGACTTTTTAAAACTATTAGGCGATAATTCACCTTCAAAGGAACAAAAAAGTCTTTCCTATTCACCTACTGCTACAGGCTTAAGCGGTGTGGTTAAAGAAACTGAGAGCGAAGATAACGCTCCTACGAGGTCTCGGCTAATCGATGTCTTGTTTGAGAACAAGCTTCACTCCGTACCAGGAATATCAAAATGGCATCTATATGAGCTGGAATCCCAATACCCAAATTTGGAATGTACAGAAGGAAATAGTGATGAAAAGTTTTTACTTTCAACTGTATTGTGCCTGGGGTCGTTGACCATACGAAAAAGGGAACTATTGAATCATTCGAACATAGACAATCGTCCACTTTTGCCGGAGAATAGTATTTCAAAACTGACCACTGATGCTTTTAAGTACTATAATGCTGCGAAAACGCTTGTTCCCGACTTGTTATCTCATCCCACAATCGATGGATTTTGCGGCCTCGTTCTAATGGCAAATTTCATGACGATGATGATATCCTTAGAGCACCAATTATATTTGAGTATAAATGCTTTACAACTTGCTGTGGCTTTAAACTTGAACAACAATACAAAATGCAAGGAATTACTTGAGTCGAACAGCGACGGAATTGGTGTGATCTTGCTTTTTTGGAACATTTGGTGTTCTTCTTGCATGTTGGCAACAATTCATGGAAAAAATCCTTTTATCACTTTGGAACAAATTACAACACCTCTGCCGTGTGAAATATCCCCCCGCAATAAAACTAATAAACTTTTGATAGATTTCATGCAAATCAGAATCAAGCTAGCCACTCTACAAAGTAAGATTTTTCAACGGCTATATACTTCCAGCACCGCAAACGAGGTACCATTCGTAAACTTAGAAAGAGAATTTGAGGAGGTTTCACTCCAGATTACCAGGTTAAAAGGCTTTCCGATATTCGAAGAACATCTTTTTTACAGGAGCAGAGTCTTAATGTTAGAGCTATCATGTTTAAGAGCTCAAGCTTCTTTTCTATTATATCGTCCGTATCTGATCACTGGAGAATCCTTACAAGCAGTAACCATGGCAAAATCAATAATTCACGAAATATGGAGTCAATACACTAAACAGTTTCCCGATAACGAAAAGGAAAGGCATGAACGTTTGGATTGGAATTTTTGTTATCCTTTAAGAACAGCGTCACTGACATTATGTATTTCATGTATTATACTCCTAAGGTATAAGCAGGTGGTGCAGTTCCTTAAAGGTACTGAACTATTTGAATACATTCTAGCATTGGAAATATTGCAAGATTTAGTTCAGGTACTTCCTATTGAACAAAACCTTATTGATATAATCAAATATCCGATCAGTCCAGTACAGCTGAGTGGTGATAGCTTTGTCGAATTTTGGGGTCGCATACTTTACTAAACCGTTTCCTAGCTGATTTTTTGACACTTTATTCAGAAATGACCTTTTGAGATACAAGTTTACTAGGGGAAAGATCCATATGACATGGTAGTAGGTTTACCCTTCAAAACAACATAGATCGTAAAAAAGGTGGCTGAAGAACTTACTAAAAATGTTATATGCTTAGATTAATATATTGTCACCGGGCTACCAGTACAAACCCTTGATAATGCGACCAGACATCTGTTTTGACTTATTTATGAGCAATAATGGGTAACAAAAGAACGCTCTGAGGCAACTCTATGTGAGTCGAAACATATGTGTTTTTGGCAATTAAACAAAATACGAGAGATTCTTCTCAGAAAACATTGTCACAAGAACTTAGTATCTTTAATTTTCTGCAAACATACTGATGATTTCTTCGGCAATAGCAACTACGTGAGTTTCAAGCGCAAAATGGCCAGTATCATAGTAAACAACCTTTAAATTATCAACGTCTTTCCGATAAGCTTCAGCCCCGGCAACGCTAAAAATAGTATCATTCGCACCCCATGCAACTAGCACAGGAATCTTTGAATCTCTCAAGAACTTTTGAAAGGCTGGGTACAACTTTATATTATTCTGATAATCGAAAAATAATCTCAATTGAATATCGGTCTGGCCGGTACGCTGAATTAGCGCAATATCAAGCGTATAAGCGGCGGGATCAACAGATTCGATAGCTGGTACTCCATCATGGTACTGGCATATGACATTAGCTGGATCTTCAAGGTACGGGATAAGGGATTTAACAAATACCGGATCACTTTGATATGACTTCCAATATTCCTTCAACGGACCCCAAAAGCGGTCATCGAGACCCTCTTCGTAAGCATTACCGTTTTGAGTAACAATGCCAGTAATTCTGGAGGGAAACTTCAAGGCTAACCGAAAACCTACCGGAGATCCATAATCAAATATATACATGGCAAATTTTTCAATACTCAAAGTATCTAACAAATATCCTATACTTTCACAAAGGGAATCAAAGCTGAACTTGTAGTTTTCTGGCGTTTCCGTAAATCCGAACCCAGGAAGATCCGGAGCAATGATGTGAAACTGTCCAGCTAGTAAGGGAATGAGGTTCCTGAACATGTTGGAAGATGTAGGGAACCCATGTAGCAATAAAATTGTGGGGTTACCTGCTGCACCGGCCTCACGGTACCAAACCTTTACACCGTCTTGAACTTGAATCTTGTGAAATCTTGCAATGATATTTGACATTTTTGTCCTTCGTCCAATTCTGACAGTGAAAGAAAAGTGGTCAAGTTCAGTTAATTTGATCGTGCTTATATATGTTCTTTTTGGCTCCTATCACTTTTGGCTCCTATCACTTTTGAAATTTCTGTCACGATTATGTGCGGCGCAGTCCCTAGGCAAGTTACAGACGAATGGCATGCAGCGCCGTCTGTGGAAAAGATGAATACTGAATTATCATACCTTTAAATGACTATGTTAATAACAAAGGTGAATGGAGATTTAGAAAATGCACAATATTGAGAAAATGCATATGCGTACTTTTTGTTAGCAAACATACGATTATTTAGTCTATTAAAAAAATCTATTTACTCGTCCTCGTTGCGCACAGCAGTTGAATCAGGCTTGTGAATAGCACTACGTGCTGGCAATGCGTCTGGAATATTGCTAGTGGCAGGCTGGTCTATCTGTGACGTGTGCTCTTGTTCGGGTCTGTAAGTATCTTCTTGTCCAATTTCAAAATTACTGTCTTGACTTGTGAAACTGGATAAATCGTTAGCATCTTCATGCAAGCCATCTGATTCATCTGAAAACTGACCCTGAAGCAGCGAAGAGTAAGTAGGACCTTTTCTGTTGCCAAACCTTGCCCTTAATTTTGAAGAAAAGCGTGCTACACCTGCCTTCGTGCGTTGAAATGCAGACTTGGTAATTAAAGAAATGCATAATCCTAGTCTTACAATGATGTTGACAACTCTATCGGTCCTATTGTTTTCTATCAGCCCATCGTCTCCTAATCTTATTTCTTCAAATCTTGAAAATCCCCCATTTCTCCTGATACCTCTATCGTATACAAACCATGCGGCAAAGAAAATAACGAGAAGAATTGTAACAAAAACCAGCGCATAAGCGCCGGTGTTTATAGAATATTTTTCCCTGAATGCCTTTTCTTTTCCCGGACAAGGATGTGGTGCTAAATGTGCATCCAATTTCAGCCCACCTTTACAGGTTGATAAGGGAATTTTTCGATAGCCAGAGGAATCATAGTATTCAATTAAGTCGGGTTCCTTTTTGCAGATATCGGCACCATTCGCCGAACTTAAGCCTTTGACTAATTTACAAGTACCATCACTGGCTTTATAAAAATTATAGTCACATTCGAAATCTTGCCTCGTACATGAACAGTTTTTGACGTTCCTCGAAAATTCAGAAAGTGGAATATTCCCAATAAAACATTTTTCATCGGTTTTACGTAAAAACTCGGTTTGATGACCAAATAGACAACCAGTTCTGGAACCCAGAGGAGAGTACTTAAAATCTGCCCTTTTTTTACCCGTAATATCAAACTCACATTGCCTCTCGAAGATGTTTCTAAAATCAATTGTATACGTTCTGAATGAACCACTACCCATGTTTTTTGCTTCTCCAAATAGCAAAAACCTCAAAGCAGAATCTCTGGGAACGGTGATTATATCCTTTACGAGGACTTTGTCTCCACAGAATTTATAATCTTTCCATGTTTTACCAAAATCGGTGGAGTAAGAAATAGAATCAGTTTCTGCGTTTTCGGGGACCAAAACCAAGACTCCACCATGATCACCGTACTCCCATTGATGGGGGCCTTTTTTAACCTCAGTCCACGTCTCTCCTCCATCAGTAGTTAAAAAAGTGGAACACTCCTCATATGGTAGAAGCTTATCGCCAACATTTCCGACACCAAACATCATTCCTAACGCGGAACCGGAGGAATATGTATCCCTGATATCCTTACGTTCAGTGTAACCATGCAAATGTAGAGAACATTTATCTAATGATACAGAATCACAGGGAAACTTTTTCCCTTCCGAATCCTTCTTTGGAGGCTTCAAAAAGTTCCAATCTGAACCGTCATTAAAGGTGATTTTCGTCTTCAATTGTTCGTCTTCCTTGTTCTCTCCAACCTTTTCGCTATTCGAAACGATGTTGGTAATAATAATACCTTCAAGACCTTGAACTTTTTCAAAGTCGACATAACCGAATGTGTTTCTATTAACGGCATGCTCTAAAGTGACAAAAGAAGTACCATTCGAGTTGGATTTCAAAAGGTTTCCGAAATCGTGTCCTGATTCTAAGTTTGTTGCTAAATGTAAAAATATCGATCCTTTCTCAGATCCTAAAATAGTGAATGCCTCTTGCTTACTAACATCTTGACCATACGGGAATTTTGCCTCGGCAAACTCAGTACCATCAATAGTTACATATGCCCTCAACTCATTGTCTTCATGAGGTACGGCAACAATAATATAGCCACCAGTGGACAAGTAGCCGATAATGTTTTCAAAGATAATTTTATTATCACCTTGGAAAAAATCTATCGAAGAAACCAAGCTTCTTGTTTCTGAAGACTTCTTTTTTACTTGGCACATAACCATCTCCTCATTTGACGGATATTCAAAGAGTGTGCCTGCAAACTCACAATGAATTGCATTATCAAGCATTTCTGTAAAAGTTTCACCTCCATCTTTGGTGAGGTATGCTACTGCATGACATTCTGGACTTAAGATTGATTCACAATTCTTGCCACCATAGTAAATAAAAGTATCCTGTGCTTTAGCACTAAAATCTAGTGGCATACCTAATTGCCTGGCTTCAGGTAATTTAGCTATCATAAAAGAGTGTCCTCTATCGTGTGTTGAGAATATGTTACCTTTAGAGCCAAACAAATATGCTGAAGAATTGAAATATGGGTTAAACACAACTTCAACAATTTTTTCGCCGTTAGTGTCAAACCTTTTTATTGTTTGTCCACCATCGAGGGATATATAGGCGTCTCCTATCGAATTCAGCATGACCAAAGATTCGTCGGCAACTGTATCGAAGTATTGGTAAAATTTAATTTCGAAGTCAAATTTGTTTTCAGTGGTCACTATTTCCCTGTCACTCGAACCCTCCTCTGGAATTTCGTCACACGGAATATCTACGGGTTCAATTTTCATGGGTGTTTTACATTTATCACCTTTGATTAATTGTAATGGCTCTACTAACACAGATTTATCCTTCGATTTGTCACATATGTTGGAAAAGGCAATCAGATTATAATCTGGTATACACAGGCCGTTTGCGTCCCTAACAAATTCAAACGAACATTCGTAGTCGGATTCACCACAACTATTACAAGGCGTTTCATCTAAACTCAAATCTTTGAATGCTTTTTTTACCAAACACTGGGCGTCTTGTTTCCTCCTTCTATACTTGTATTTGGCGCCATTAACACATTTCCCATCCGCCAAATCCCAATCTTCAAAATCTTCCTCCTCACACGTTCTAGAGTCGAATGCTGCTGAAAAATCAATTATATACTCGACACCTTTTAAAGAAGTTATACTGTTGGTTTCGGAATCGGTAGTGGCAAACGCTCCGCTGAGAATAAAATTTGAGCCAGATCCATCTGGTGTTGGATTTATCAATTTGTAGGGATCGACAGAACTTATGGCATTGGTCAGCTCATATTCTTTCCATGTTCTACCTTGGTCCAAAGAATAATAAAATTCAGATTGAAAATCGCCATCTTCCTCCGGATCATATGGGATATACACAATAATATTTCCCAGGTCACCAGTAGCATATAACCCAGAAGAATTATGAACAAATCTCCACGTTAAACCGCCATCTCTAGAGATGAAAGTTTTTTGGTCTTCCCAATCGAATTCACTACCGTCGCCAACGGAACCTGTCATTAACATAATTCCGGCAGTAGGATTTGAGATTTAGATACTATAAAAAGGGTTCTGGAGCGAACATCTTTCAGGCCTAGTGATATCACAAGGGAATGAATCTGCATTTTCCTCGTCAACCACTTTCAAATTTGACCATGTGAGGCCGTTATCAACAGATATTTTAGTTTCATATCTGGCTATCTTTTTATTATATTTTCCTTTGTTATGAGAGTAGTCAAAGGAAGGATGAAACGAGCCAATTATTGTTCCTTCTAAGAAATGAGGAGAAGCAATATCAATATAACCAAAGTGAGGATTTATTGTCCATTCAACAGGTAAAAATTTCAACCCTTGAGAATCTGATATTAAAATTTCTGAGGGAGCTGGTTGGTCGTTTTTTTCATCTGTGAATATCGTAGATATAGGAATGATTATTCTTCCAATAGAATCTTCATAAATTCCATACATATGGACGTGCCGTACTTGAGCAGGTAGACGTGCCTTTTGAAAAGTAGACGCATCATTGGATATCCAGATGTCCATGGGTGACATTTCATTGTATCTATCATCTTGTGTCGAAACGATTATATGTGATTTTAATATCTTGTATTGATAAATAACTTTATCATTAAACTCATCAAATTTTTTGAAAGTTTTACCTCCATCAGTACTTAAGGCTAATTGTGTATATGCGGCACTTAAGTGACGATCGCTATCGTACCCATGGTTCGAGAACAAACATAGTATCGAAGCGTCGTTACCCTCAATATCAGAATCCTTGCTAGATTTGACAAAGTTGCAGCTTGAACTTGTTATATGGTCATCTTCTTTCTTTTTCAAGGAAGGTTCGATCTTGTAAAAGGATTCCCCATCGTTGGTAAAGTAAATCTCATTTTGTATTTGGAAAAAACTATTGTCTGTTATAAAGCAAGGGCAATCTACAATAAGATACTTTTTTTCTGTCGGATGGGTAGCTATAGAGCAAGTAGTACCTAAACGACAGTTTTCAGAGATGGGTATAGTCAGAGCCCTCCATGATTTTCCACGATCATCGGTGACGTAAAATTTGGGTGATAAATGTATCGAAACAAAAGCCCTGTCCTGTCCATGCAAAGGATCAACAGTTAATTCGACAATATGCCCTTCAATTTCTTTGACCGCTTCCCAATTTTCTCCAGAATCGGAACTTATCCACACGACTTGATTATCTAATCTGATTAAACTGTTGGAATCGTCAAAGCTCTTTATACTAAATGAATATTCTGAAAGAGTCTCCGTTACTTTGGGGACGAATTCCTCTGCATTGAGTAACGGAATAAAGAGACATGTCCAAATCGTGCATATGACTTGGAGTAATATCATAATTGAGGATCTCTTACCTTTTCTTAGTTCAAAGCTTTTTTTCAAAGCTCGGAACTTTATGCTACGATTCAATGACTAAAAAAAAGGTAGCGGATAATCTTTTGGTTGCAAATTGGCGGCATTTAAATATATTTTGGGTTGCAAATATTCTAAAAATATTCTCATAATATTCTAAAAATATCTAGCCTAGGTAATTGCAATTATTTTGAGTCTGGTTATTTTGAGTTGACCATGTTCACTTCCTTTTCAGTCATCAAGACAACGTGTTTACCATCTAATGGGGAATCAAACAGATAAAACTAGAAACTGAGCAAAAATACTTTGATTTGCTAATGTCGCCAGTAGTACGATAATACTATAAAGATACGCTGTTGAAGCTGATATTTAAAGAATGAGAATCTCTAAGGGATCATAGTCTAGAATGGTATTCTGCAAAACAAATTTTAAATGGTGAAAACTTTTCCTCACTATGTCCAATTGATGCTTCTTAGGATGACGTTAGAATTTTATTTTAGTGCAGGCATTACCTTGCTAAGTTCATTCATTAAAGTACTAATATACCTCTTACTGGCATGCATTTACCTAAGTGGTCTCCGTTAGCCGTGGTCTTTTCGAACGCAACAACTTTCAAGTTAAGTAAAAATGATTTATTCTATAAAATATGTATGTAGTGGGAAAGACTCGACAGACCTGCTTGCCAAGTTCTCTTTCTAAGCAATTGAGTTTGCCAGTCCCCCTGAAAATGCTAATGCCCATGTGCGACTCATTCCGTTATCCAAATATGTGGATGAATCAAAAGTTGAATCACTGAAAAATGCATACGAATCTACTGGGTCGAAGAGTGCTTGATTCAGCTTCAATATGCCTGTCCAGCCGCTTTCTATCGATTCAATAATTGGCTCGATTTTAGTCTGCCATTCTTCTTCGACGAAAGTCTCAGAACGAATATTAGAAGAAACTGGTGTGATAGGTAGCATATGAATACCGTGGATATATTCTGTGTTTGTTCCAAAATAAGTAGTATAATCGATAATATTATCGAATAAAATACCACTCACTTTATTTCCTATGATTTCTTCAGGCTCAACTGTGTTGTCATTTTGATAATAGAAATAGTCGTTCATTGCATCCTTCATTATACTAATCATCAAGTCACCCCTCAATTCCATTGACTGGTCACCGATAGTGGCCCCCCATAACTTCATAGCATAGGCAAAATTGTAATCTTCACTACTACTTTCTTCGTTCTTACCGTTACCGTTTTCATAAAGTCCAGCTGCCCATGAATGACCGTTGAACCAATCAAACATTCTCGATTGTGCAAAGTATTCATCTTTTTCAGATGGATTTGCGACATCTCTTACCAATGAATTGACCCAATCTTTATTGTCGGCAGCCCAAGTACCATTCAGTTTAGAGTCAACATAGCCGATGACAGCAGCTGCATGAATAATGTAACCATAATGGAAATGATGGTCATTGTAATAAGTGTTACCAAAATCGTATTGCGTGCTGGTGGAACCCCAATCTCCTGAACTGACCAAACCGTTGAACTTTGTGTCGTAAATTAGTGGATACGTCTGTTCATTTTGTAGCAGAATATCAAAGGCCGATTTGATGTTTTCCAAAGTACTCTTAGTACTGGCTTCATCTTGGATGATTTCGGAGACCGTTAATAGAATGTAAGAATACTTATCGATAACTTTACCCAAATAATATGTGTTTAACCCGCTTATACTTTCGGAAATACTAACCTGTAATTCGGAATTGGCAACTTCAGCTAATAATTGCAATTGTTCTTTAGAATACTCTAAAAGGTTTGAGCCAAGTTGAGAAGACCATGGTAACCAAGATATTTGTCTGTTTAGAGATGTGGAAAATTGTAGGCTCGTTGTTAGATAACCGTTCATTACACCCTTAGTTGTAGAAGCGAGTTGAATGCCGGTATAGTAGTCTTGCATTATATCACTAAATGAAGATTCATGATGGGGCAAGGCAAAAATCATTGTGCTACCTGATGCCGACTCACCTTGGGTGGTATAAGAAAATTCATAGGTAGCTGTAGAACCGTCAGAGACACCCTGCAGCTTGAAATTAGTAACGTACATACCTGCGGCTTGATCATAAAAGACCTCGTAATCAGTTTCAGAAGGTGCGACGGCCAATTGAATGATAAGACCATCAACACTAGCGCTTGCTTTAATTTCATATTCTGAGCTCACCTCCAATGAAAAGTCCGTTGAGGTTAAATCGTCTGGTCCTATCACGTAACATAACCAAGTGACTCCATTCAAAAGGGTGATACGATATTTGAGAATACCCTGAGCTAAATTGCTTGATGATTCAGAAACAATGGTATTGAATCCGACGCTGGAACCAATCTTGGCATTTAAAGATCCATGATATATACCAGTTGCAAATCCCATACCTTGAACCAAAGGTATTTCCAGGTAGTTCGAAGAATCATTGGATTCTGATAGCACTACCCTTGTTGAAGACAAGGTCATTTCATCAACTTGCATAGTCATACTTGAATCAAAATTCGAAGCTGAGAAAACAACATGAGCAATTCCCAAAGGATTGACCAAATATTCTGCATTACCGGAACTGTCATAACCACCGTAGCTATATTGATCTACTGTTGTATGTTGAACAGCAAAACCATATGAACTCGAGGTGTACTTCCACAATGAATAAGGATACACAAAGGCAGGTGATTCCTGACTACCAACAATCAAATTTGTATAAAACTTGTTTGTTTGAATGGGACCATCGTTTGACACCCCATCAGCCAATGACATAGGATTTGGTGATCTGTCAAAAACAGTTGGTGGTTCATCTGTCGAAACAGCATTGAAAAGATTGACAATGGTCGTTGTTGAAGAGTTCTCCGTTGTGGTAGCGGTGCTACTGGTCGAGGTTGACAGAGAAGAGGAGGAAGTTTTTGTTTGTCTCGAAGATGAGGACGAAGAGATGGTAGCTTGCATTGAAGAAGATACATAAATGGTATCTAATGTCGAAGAAACCGGAGAGGAAGAAGAATCTACTGTTGAAAATAGTGATGACAAAAGAATGTTTCCTGTTGAACTCGATGGATAAACTGGACTAACAGTCGATGATAGTGATGGTGATGGTGAAGAACCGTTTTCTGTAATGTTTGAAGGGTAAATTGGACTAGTTGTCGAATATAGTGATACAGATGGAGAAAGAGTGATTTGTGTCCTATTAGATGGGTAAGCAGGGCTTGCTGTTGTAGATGCGAGCGTCTGGACTAAATCCTGGGTTGAGTTGGATGGATAGAACAAAGTCGAGGAAGCAGGAGTTGAAGCAATGAAGGAATCTTCGCCGGTAGCTGTAGCTGCATTTGTCCTTACTGAAATAGTATATATCGTTTTATTCGAGGTCAATGAAGAAGGAATAATTTTTGTTTCTTGGGAAGAATAGGAAGGCATTTGAGTTACCAGTGGATCGATTGTACCTTTTGAAACAGAAGTCAATAAAGTTCCATTTAATTGTGTCCCCGAAATAGATAAAGATGAAGAAAATAAAGTCGAAGTCGAAGTCGAAGCAGTTTGAGATAATAATGTGGTGACTTTACGCATTGTTGATGCACTTGGCATGACTGAGGCGACGCCGGAAACCGAACTCAAATTGTGTACTGAACTTTTGCTTTTCGAATTATCATTTGCGTAAATATTTGAAACAGTGACAGGATCATTATTGGTTTGTGCGCTTATTTTTTGAGATACTTGGCTTGCGTAGTTTGATAACGACAATGACAGTTGAACTGCTGTTCTTGTATTAGAATCACTGTCTTGTGAATTAATTGGAGATGCGCTCACTCTATTTTTTGGCGAAACTGAGAGAGGGCTATGAGAAGCTGCAGATACTCTTGTTACAACCACCGATTGTGCAACATAAGGCTCACCTACTGTCAAAGTAGCGTAAGATAAAGTTTCAATTAAATCAGTTTCCAATATTTCGTCTGCATTATTCGATATGAAACTTATATATGAACATTCGACGAAACTTAATAGAAAAAGAAGTGTCAGATATAATTGCATACTAGCTGTTTTTTTGTTTTCTTTTCTGTATGCAGACCGTTACTATGGTTATCTACTTGTTGAAACAAGCACAAGAAACATACTTGATATTCATTTTTGAAACAAATTGCACCAAGTATTTATATGTAGTCCTTTACCCTCGCTTGTAGTCTTCGTATGGTGTATATGCTTTGCTACTCTTTTCATACCCAGCTCTTATTTTTAACTTTTTGGGTTCAGCTTTATGATTAACTAGTTTTTCCTTGGTAACCAAATTGGGAGATTTCGTGCCTTTTCTGCTGGCTTTCATAACAAAATATAGCCGAAAAGAGCTTAGCGCAGCTGAACTCGGTAACAAGGTTCAGGTAAAAAGGGGAGAAAAAAAGAAAAGAAAGCCAGATCTTTCAAAAATATGCCAGCAAATACCAAATTGGTCATAAAATAGCTAGCACTCCGCTATCGAGCAAGTTCTCTTGGCAAGCAGGCTTATTCTATTCTTTTGCTGAAGGAAAGGCCAGTTCTATGCTTATAACCTTAAGTAGGAAACATATGCGCAGCTTACAGCGCATAAAATTGATGGCAACCCATTTAGTGGTACTATTCCTGCGTTATTACTAGTATGGTCGCTTTAAAGAGTGGTAAGATTTCACATTTTCAAATCTAAAAAGCAAAGTTTATCACTTGAAATGTACCTCTCTGTGGGCTTTCACTACCTTGTACATTTTCTTAGCAGTTCCGTACATTTTTTTAAACAATGAAAATTCAAAGTTCTATGTATAGAGATTATTTAGGTTTTTAGTACTTAAAGTATTTTGAGAATACCTTGGCAAACGCAGAACAATCGTAAAAGAGATTGCTACTGCGCACTGTTTCCTTGCTTTATCACTTTCAGTTCTGCAAGAACTAAGGTGTTTATCAGTAATGATACTGTAATATCAATAGCGATAAAAACTTCGTCAGTGAAACCATTCTTTTTAACAGCCATCTATCAAATAAAAGAGTTTTTAACTTGAACTGGGATATCAATTTCAGCAGATCCAACACCTTTATCAAAATGAAGTTTTACGCGGAGGAAATATGACCTCGAGCATAAACAACTTTCAAAACTTGGCACTATGGTAGCTTTAAAATCATCATTATATTTTATATTCAATAACAGTGTTCTCTTATACTCAGTTGAACTGACCTGATTCCATTCATTTGATTTCCGATGTGAAAGTACCGAATGGTGATAGTTTGATGGGGAGGTTTTTTTATTCCTAGAAGTTCGAGGAATTATGCTGGATATAGGAGAAGAAGCAACAGGCACACTTTTCTCTCCAACCAACTTCGTTTTCAACGCATTTTTCATGACAACAACATTGGCTTCCATATTGGCTAAAACCTGTACGTCCTTAATTATACTCGAAGGCATTAAATCAGAAAAATCGAGCGATCTATTACGCAGGCTAGCTCTTGCGTCATCGGCGAGAAGTAAGTTTATTTTTGTTTGATTTTTAGTGAACTCATCGCGATATGCTTCAATGTTTTCCAAAATTTCCTTAAATATTTTCTTAATTTCATTGTATTTGTGCTTCTTTAAAAGTAAATCACTGTGGAACCTCACTGGTTTGCAATCTTTTGTGTTCGTTGTTAAGCAAATCAATTCCGTCTCCAGACTACTGATTTCCTGTGGGTCATGTGGAATACTATTAGCAGCTTGCATACATACTAGTTCAAGCCGTAAATTTTCTAGTTTTTCTCTCTCTTCAACGGACAATAGACCTCTTAAATTAGTCCAGTTCTTTTGATTCTGCCTGTTTCTCATTGAAAATACATTTTGTTTTTGAATTAGATTTGGACACCAATATGGCAAAGCATTACTAGGGGGCTTTATTTTTATTGTTATAAGCCCAATTTTCTCTGAGTTAGTCTTTGAAGTGGGATCATCTGGTTGAGATGAAGGAATATTACGCACACTTTTGAGAAACACATTTTTCAGACCTGTGTTGAAGAGAGATGCTATAGAGTAAGTAATTTCAGTTTGAATTTTATCTTCTTCAGACTAGTGTTTCTTTTTAAGTGTTCCGTTTTCAGTATTTCCAGCTACCGCGTTCCATTCATACTTACCTCTTAGGGGTGATAGTTGATCAGAGCGATTCGCCTCCTGTATGTCCTCCTTATGAATGGGAATCGCTCGCTCTATTTTAGAAAAGACTTTTTCGATCATTCCAAGCCTGTTTGCAATTTCAATATCGAAATCCTCTAAGTCTTTGAGGCACTTCTCCCTACTAATTGGATTGTTTTGAAAGCCAAATGGAACTATCCTTATGCTATCCTTTTTTTCACTCATTAAACAAACACGCCCAGAAGCTACGTCTTTGCCTACTATCATAGCATTTATTGAGTAATTTATTAAGCTGCCACTAGAACTGTCGTTTAACCATAGTGAGGAACCTCTTTCTGACAAACGACCATAACCTAAACTCTCCGAAAATTTTAGAGTAGAAAGCTCTGGATGAGAACTCGATGGTCTATCAAACCCTAATGTAGGGGGGCAAAAGAGAGTGAGAGAAGTGACCGTGCTTACAGGTTACGTCTAATAACTGGTTCGGAATTTTAAAAGTGAAAAATTTCTTACGTTTATCACCTGGATTTAGTATCCTGCTATTCGGTAATCCAAAGCTTGTTTTATCAATGGAGTCAAAAAATCCACAAAGGTCTTCCCCCGTGTTCACGTCTTCATGATTATATGACCAACTCGCTGCCATATCTACCATTCTCAAAATTCTTTCTGTCGTTTTTTGGATTCCAAAGGGTGACTGTGTTTTTGAACTTGTCGTACCTTCCAAAGTTAAATAAAACATATCGAATTTTATAGGTTTGGTTGATTTGTTTTCTACAGTGAAATAACCGTGAATTATATCCCCAGAGGTGTATTCCCTTAGCATGCTCTCGTGTTTAGGAAGCTGTCCAAATTTTGGAGCCGTCTTTGTGACGTACAATTCAGTCGCTATGGGGGTTTTAATCCTAGGCAATGCGTATATATTCTCAACTGGGATACCTTTAGTATCATCATAATTACGAATTTGAGACTCAGCAGGGCCGGAAGCAAACCGGCGGCCATCAACAGTCACTTCATGATTATCTGGGCCAACGATATCACCGGTAAGAATCCGCATATCATTCCCAGACTCACCTTCCGAAGGAATACTCTGATTTCGGGAAGCAACCTCATAAAAAGGTGGATTCTCCGGAAAGTATGTATCGAAACTAGATTGAGGTATATTGCTGAGCAAATTTTCATACATTTCGAATGACGGCAATAGTTCTGGAAGGACAAAGTCATCTTCCTGAACATTCGTTATGCTCGAGCAGTGATCTCCATTATTGCATGCGAAAGCGTCTTCTTCCTTTCCTTGGGATGTTCCACATCTCGGTTCCTCGAAGGAGGTTCCTCCAAAGAGTGTGGATGAAGATGAAGATATTCTTTGACAACCTTCAAATTTATTTTGTGGTTCTTTTGATTCTTGCATAAAGAAAAAACTTGATTATTCTTTAGTCTTCCAGACCAGCGAGGCTATTTAGTTCTATTAGATTGATATACCAAAGCGACTATGGAGCAAGTTTTACAATATCTGTATGATTGGCTGTAAATGCAAAACTAATTGTAGTAAACCAACAAGTGCTATGCTCTTTAATCAAGGGAAGCATTTAAGAAGTGATGTGATCATATTTTGTACAATTGGAATTGCTTCCCTTCTATAAGTGTGAATTATTGTTCATATCTTCCAAGGAAATCATTTAAATGGCATTGCTTATCTACTGAACATTTAGTAAGCAAAAGTGAAATTTCTAGGGGACTGTTCGCTAAAGCTGTGCGCGGTCTAAAGAAAGCGGTAAAGATAGATAGCATCTAGTCCAATGAGACGAGAAAATATATAGATGACTCATAGAAGATAAAGTAGTCCTAAAGAATAGTGGTGCATCTTCTTTAAGCCTCACTCATTCTCGCTTATTCTTTCGTATATTTGCACAATAGGTACGCTTGTCATTATGTAGATTCTCAATACTTGATTTAAGCAGACAATAACAATTTCCAAACGGAGACTTTTTTTTCCATGACATTCTAGAATTTGCACATTTTGGCACCTCTGAAAAGATTGCGGATGATAGCGTCGTTCGCGAATCCCATTGATTCTATGAAGCCGCATCCAGGGTCTAAATTATTGCGCACGTTTTTCGGTGTGGTACACACTTTAGTCAATTGTGTTGTAAAAATCGATTGTTGAAGATGCCACCTAATGTGGTCGCTTTCTCATGAAAATTGATGGCGAAGGTTTAACCTCCCAATTCTGTTGTTTGCAGACATTCATTAGACCAAGGTATTACTGACGGGCTATATGCGGTTAGCCGGTCATTGTAGTTTCACTTCTAAAGTGTACAGTAACGTTTTGAAAGTTTCCTTTCTCAAATTGTCTATCGTACTAACATTGCATCAACAAATCGTGTTCGAACCGCCCAAACTCTCACTTCTGCGGTATGGTTTTTTTAGCTTGGTGTCATAAACTTGTCCATTAGACAAGCAAGGTCATTGCGGATTCAGCTAAATATGGGAAATAAAACAAATTTTTAGGGCTAGGGCAATTGTTCCTTGGGAGCAAAAAATTAGGGCCCGGATATAGTCTTGCACAAGCTGTACAGTTGCTTATATGACGGCAGACGGTATTTATGTAAGCACCTTAGTAAAATAACTTTGTATGAGACATTCCTGGGCCGTAATATGATAGCTTTTAGCTTGTGAATGATGGCACCCACATCCTGTCTAAATAATTTTAATCTCGCACGCCGTTCTAGCTTGTGGTCGTGGTTTGTCTTGTTCAAAACGTAAAGCAATTCCCTCGCGTAAAAGTCTTGATAAACGCCCTTTCGCTGCAAAAGACCCACGCTTTTGCTATTTGATTTTTCTTGATAGTTTGACAATTCAATAAGTTTATAGTTTGATTTATCCTTTCAATTTTACACTTGTTAATGACATACTGAGAGCTCATTGGATGGAAGAAAGCATAAACGTAAATCAGGGTCCTGAGTGTCTGGGTGCTGTCTACGTTAGTACTATTCGGCTGCATTATATTCCCAATTCACAAATAAATTAGGCTCATAACCGTAATTTTATTCGAGACATTTTTGGTTACTTCAAAATATTGTTATTATATAAAGATCATATAAAGTTCTTGGACAAGATTGGATACATTTAGTTTTATTTTTGAAAATCACAAAGATGAAACAAAATAAAAAATGTCAGCGTGCCGCATTGAAAGGTAAAAACTAAAATTAATGAACTTTTCTAATAAAGATGAAAGGGAGAAAACAGTATACATTGTAGCAGAGCGTTTAGAAGGAGTACTCAGAAAGTTCTAAAAAGGCCTTATTTCAAACTCATGAAGAAAAAAAATTTCCATGAATGAATGATTGTATGATTGTATTGGCATGTAATATCTGCAGGATCCACTCAATCTTGAAAAGATACTGTAGAGGAATACCCGAACAACAAATAAATCATGTTACAACTCTTTGACGGCGAAGGGTGTGGCTACCGTGCTGCAACATTTTAGTTACTGCTGGTACATTAAAATTGGGAAGATGTCCAAGAGAAGAACATGTTCTGCTATCGAATCTCTCACGATATATATATATATATATTTATATGACTCACCTGGTAAAACATCTATGTTTCGTTTCATATGAGGGCTTAGGTACCATTCTTTTAGAGTTAAGATCTCTTATTGTGGAAAAAAGAAGTTGAACGTGATTTCATTTGTTTATTGTGCTAGTGGCTGGAAATATGAAAACTTTTGCTCTTGCAACGTACCTTTTTACTTAATGTCTTATATTTGAACACTGCTATCCCAGCTACACAACGCATTTTCTGAAGGAAGAGAGTTTAGAAGAAACCTTTCTCTGTCCATCGCTATAATCAGCCGTTTCTTTTTCGCTTCCTTACGAAGTAAAGGGTGTCCCTTTATAACGTAAGCGTCCAAAATGCAGTTATTAATATACTCCATTGCACGCAAAGAAATTTCAAGGAAAGTATCCGGGAATTCTGATATTTTACACTTGCACTAATATACTCTTATTAGAAGTAGTGATGGTAGACCTCAAATCAATCTAAACATAATGGATTTCCATACTGTTAAAGACGGCGATACGGAATTGAGGTGTCCTATTCCCGACACTTTTGATGCGTCAGCTATAATCAAATCTTATGTTAAAGAAGCTTCTGAACAAGGGATTCATCTTCGTAAGGCAGGTGTAGCCATGGAATGCGTTTCAGTAGAAGGTTTGGATTCTTCTTTTTTGGAGGGCCAAACCTTTGGCGATATTTTGTGTTTACCATGGACAATTATCAAGGGTATCCGTGAGCGGAAGAATCGCAATAAGATGAAGATCATTTTGAAGAATGTCAGTTTGCTGGCTAAATCAGGAGAGATGGTCCTTGTCCTAGGAAGACCAGGCGCTGGCTGTACATCATTTTTAAAGAGCGCTGCTGGTGAGACCAGTCAGTTTGCAGGTGGTGTAACAACAGGACATATATCGTACGATGGTATCCCTCAGAAAGAAATGATGCAACATTACAAGCCAGATGTAATCTATAATGGTGAGCAAGATGTTCATTTCCCACATTTGACAGTAAAACAAACTCTAGATTTTGCTATTTCCTGTAAGATGCCCGCAAAAAGAGTCAATAATGTAACGAAAGAAGAGTATATTACTGCCAATAGAGAATTCTATGCTAAAATTTTTGGTTTGACGCATACTTTCGATACCAAAGTTGGTAACGATTTCATCAGCGGTGTATCTGGAGGTGAGCGTAAACGCGTTTCCATTGCTGAAGCATTAGCAGCGAAAGGTTCAATTTACTGCTGGGATAATGCTACAAGAGGTCTTGACTCTTCTACCGCGCTAGAATTTGCACGAGCTATTCGTACTATGACAAATCTGTTAGGTACAACGGCCCTTGTTACGGTTTACCAAGCCAGTGAAAACATTTATGAAACTTTTGATAAAGTCATTGTTCTATACGCTGGAAGACAAATATTTTGCGGCAAAACTACTGAAGCAAAAGATTATTTTGAAAACATGGGTTACTTGTGTCCACCGAGACAATCGACTGCTGAATATTTGACCGCAATTACTGATCCTAATGGTCTGCACGAAATAAAGCCTGGCTTTGAGTATCAAGTACCTCATACCACTGATGAATTCGAAAAATACTGGCTTGATTCCCCAGAATATGCCCGCCTAAAAGGTGAAATTCAGAAGTACAAACATGAAGTGAATACTGAATGGACCAAAAAAACATACAATGAGTCTATGGCACAAGAAAAGTCGAAAGGTACAAGAAAAAAATCTTATTATACGGTCTCTTATTGGGAGCAAATTAGACTTTGCACTATTAGAGGTTTTCTAAGGATTTACGGTGATAAGTCATACACCGTTATCAACACATGCGCTGCTATAGCACAGGCTTTTATCACTGGGTCATTGTTCTACCAAGCACCTTCTTCAACTCTAGGGGCCTTTTCTAGAAGTGGCGTTCTGTTTTTTTCCCTCTTATATTATTCTTTGATGGGTTTAGCTAATATTAGTTTCGAGCACAGGCCAATATTGCAAAAACACAAGGTCTATTCACTATATCATCCCTCAGCTGAAGCGTTAGCAAGTACGATTTCTTCTTTTCCATTCAGAATGATTGGTCTAACATTTTTCATAATCATCCTGTACTTCTTAGCCGGTTTGCATAGAAGCGCCGGTGCTTTTTTTACTATGTATTTGTTATTGACAATGTGTTCAGAAGCTATTACAAGTTTGTTTCAGATGGTTTCATCTTTATGCGATACATTGTCCCAGGCCAACTCCATTGCCGGTGTTGTGATGTTATCTATTGCCATGCATTCGACGTACATGATACAATTACCTTCAATGCATCCATGGTTTAAGTGGATTTCGTACATTCTACCCATTAGATATGCATTTGAATCGATGTTAAATGCAGAATTTCATGGAAGACATATGGATTGTGGTGGCACTTTGGTTCCTTCTGGACCTGGGTTTGAAAACATCTTGCCAGAAAATCAAGTGTGTGCTTTTGTTGGTTCAAGGCCTGGCCAATCTTGGGTCCTAGGTGATGATTATTTGAGGGCCCAATATCAATATGAGTACAAAAATACTTGGAGAAACTTCGGCATCATGTGGTGTTTCTTAATTGGCTACATCGTCTTGAGGGCGCTTTTCACTGAGTACAAAAGTCCTGTCAAAAGTGGTGGTGATGCTCTGGTCGTCAAGAAGGGCACAAAGAATGCTATACAAAGATCATGGAGCAGCAAAAATGACGAAGAGAACCTTAATGCCTCTATAGCAACACAGGATATGAAAGAGATAGCTTCAAGTAACGACGATAGCACAAGTGCAGACTTTGAAGGTTTGGAATCTACCGGGGTGTTTATTTGGAAAAATGTTTCTTTCACAATTCCTCATTCTAGCGGACAACGTAAACTTCTGGACAGCGTAAGCGGTTACTGTGTTCCTGGTACTTTGACAGCATTAATAGGTGAGTCCGGCGCTGGTAAGACCACATTATTAAACACTTTGGCTCAAAGGAACGTGGGAACGATTACTGGTGATATGTTAGTTGATGGTCTCCCAATGGACGCTAGTTTCAAAAGGCGTACCGGTTATGTTCAACAGCAAGATCTTCATGTTGCTGAACTTACTGTCAAAGAATCGCTACAATTTAGTGCTCGTATGCGTCGGCCACAGTCTATTCCTGACGCTGAAAAGATGGAATATGTTGAAAAAATTATATCTATTCTTGAAATGCAGGAGTTCTCAGAAGCTCTTGTCGGCGAAATTGGTTACGGCTTGAATGTTGAACAGAGAAAGAAACTATCAATTGGCGTTGAGCTAGTTGGCAAGCCGGATCTGTTATTGTTTTTGGACGAACCGACCTCTGGCTTGGATTCCCAATCCGCGTGGGCCGTCGTCAAAATGTTAAAAAGATTAGCTCTAGCAGGTCAATCAATTTTATGTACTATTCATCAACCATCAGCTACTCTTTTTGAACAGTTTGACAGATTATTGCTTTTGGGAAAAGGCGGTCAAACAATTTATTTTGGTGAAATAGGTAAAAATTCAAGTTCTGTCATTAAGTATTTCGAAAAGAACGGAGCCAGGAAATGTCAACAAAATGAAAATCCGGCAGAGTATATTTTAGAAGCCATAGGAGCTGGGGCCACCGCTTCTGTTCAACAGAACTGGCCTGATATATGGCAAAAATCTCACGAGTATGCAAACATTAACGAAAAAATAAATGACATGATTAAGGACTTATCTTCTACAACTTTGCATAAAACAGCTACAAGGGCCTCTAAGTATGCAACATCGTATTCCTACCAATTCCATCATGTGCTGAAAAGATCCAGTTTAACATTTTGGAGAAACTTGAACTACATCATGGCCAAAATGATGTTATTGATGATCAGTGGCTTGTTCATTGGTTTTACCTTTTTCCATGTGGGTGTAAATGCTATTGGATTACAAAATAGCTTATTTGCCTGTTTCATGGCTATCGTTATATCAGCTCCTGCAACAAACCAAATACAGGAGCGTGCTACCGTTGCTAAGGAGCTATATGAAGTTCGTGAGTCCAAATCTAATATGTTTCATTGGTCTTTACTTTTGATTACCCATTATTTAAATGAATTGCCTTACCATTTATTGTTTTCAACAATTTTTTTCGTTTCATTATATTTCCCTCTGGGTGTCTTTACCGAAGCCTCTAGGTCAAGTGTTTTTTATCTGAACTATGCCATACTTTTTCAACTTTACTATATTGGTCTTGCTTTAATGATTCTGTACATGTCTCCAAATCTACAATCTGCCAATGTTATTGTAGGTTTTATACTTTCGTTTTTGCTCTCTTTCTGCGGTGCTGTCCAACCTGCCTCTTTAATGCCTGGTTTCTGGACATTCATGTGGAAACTATCCCCTTACACGTATTTTTTGCAAAATTTAGTTGGATTATTGATGCATGACAAACCCGTGAGATGTTCAAAGAAAGAGTTGTCTCTTTTCAACCCCCCGGTAGGCCAAACATGTGGTGAATTTACCAAACCGTTTTTTGAATTTGGGACTGGGTATATTGCAAATCCAGATGCAACAGCAGATTGCGCCTATTGTCAGTACAAAGTAGGTGATGAATACTTGGCGCGCATAAATGCTAGCTTTAGTTACTTATGGAGAAACTTCGGTTTCATTTAGGCTTATATCCTTTTCAACATTGCCGGTATGATTGTGGTTTATTACGTTGTTCAAGTTAAGCATTTTTCCCCTATGAAAATTGGCTTCGTAAAAAGAATAACAAGTAAATTTAAGAGAAAATGAAGAAAAAAATTGCAGGTATACTATGGGTGCAGATGAGGCGGTTTTGTAACCGATTTAGCACACGATACTGTGAATTTTGGGTTATATGATGATGTGAATATTGCAGAAATGTAATGTTATATTATTCAAAGAAATAGGGTAACTTCTATTTATGCAAACATTGGTAATCAAGGCTATAAACACATAATCCCAAATAAGTATTTTGGTACACAGTTGATGTTTCTTTATGAATACGACTCATTAGTTCACTGTCAAATTGCCAACGTTCAGAGGGACCTACTTACAGAGCGTATGTTTTATATTTACGACGAACGCGATCTAATTATTATCCGCTGGTTAAACAGCGTAATAATGTTCATAAGGGCCTTGCATGACATTTGAATTTGAACATTACTAGAGTTCGTGAAATTTTGTCAATGAAAAAATAATGTGACAAACGTCTGCAAATAACCTGAAGAATTTTATCCGGGATAACGACAAAGCGTTAAATATAGAAACATAGTGAATGTACTGCTAGGAAAAAAATAGGCATAATTTAATCTTTATTCATATAAATGTTTTTACCAGAACTCTCTTGGTAGATAGTTTTGATATACGGTTTCCTGCTCAATTTTAGTGAGGCTGGGACGTAAAGTATTTTTTTCAAATAAACCATTTCTTGTTTCTACCTTTTTAGTACGGATTTTTTTTAGTAAGTTCTGTATTCTTTTTTAAGAGTAAAAAATATTCAGACCCCAAACTCACAAAAAGCCTACAGAGTCCGCCTGTTACGCTCAATTTAGTACTACCACTTGTGATAATATTTATTTTGGGACAGGTCCAAAAACTTTTAGGTTTAAACGTACAAACGTTGAGTTTAATCTAGATCATATATCATTATAAAGGTTTTATCTACAAGCAAGTGAAGAAACGTAACAAACGTAAAAAGCTTCAGCCTCACCTAAATATCGAATTTGTACTGAGTCTTTGAAGTGTATACCTCGCCGCGCTTCAGAAGAACACAACCTCTCCACTCATCACGGTTGATAGCATCAACGTATCTACCTTGCTGAACGGCAAATCCAGACCTTGGCACAAATTTGCCACATAAATTATCACCGGTGTACAAATGAACGGTTGGTTCTGTCGTCGAAACCTCAAATTTGATGTGAGATTCGGGATGATAGGCCTTAAAAACAGGAACCAATTTGTTGACACTCACAGAATCTGTAGTCTTCAAATCCTTGTTAGCGTCAATAATGAAAGTGCAATCAAAGACCGGAGTATCTTCATGCAAAACGGTGGGCTTAGTTGAATCAAAAGTAGCAATGTTCCTTTCAATGATCTTACCAGTTGGAAGCAATGCCCCCTCTGTAACTTCAAGCGATTTGTTCGAGCAGACCTTAACTTCTGTACCACGAATGGACTTCTCACTCTTGACTTTGTTCAAGTTAAAATACGAGTGGTTGGTCATATTAATTGGAGTAGCATCACCACGAACTAACTGTGCTTGGTATTCCATGTCTAAAGTCATTTCTGCAACATTCAAAGTGTACTTCACTGTGACTTCCAAGTCACCTGGAAACTCGTTAGGGTTGGGCTGTGTGTGATCATCCAACAATTTAAATTCAACAACGTAAACGCCCTTGGAAGGATTCTCAACAGGGGACGCCTTGTACTGCTTAAGATTTAAGGAACTGATACTGCTGTGATTTGTGTTACCACAATTGTTAACAGTTAACTTGTGAGGACCATCATCCAGGCTGAAAACACCCTTGGCGATACGGTTGGCATAACGACCAACTGTAGCGCCCATCATGTTACCATCTGTTAAATAGTCTTGTACATTTGAATAACCTTGAACGACTGATTGGCCGTTTACCTTCAGGTCTACCAAAGTTGCACCAAGTGGCGCAATGGTAGCTTGGAACTTTTTCTCATCACCAATTGTAATGACACCATACTTATTATCACCGTTACTATTTGACATTTTGCTGTTTGTTATCCGTTTTGATTTTTTTTTTCACTGCTTATCATACAAACTGATCAATTGAGCTATCAAACTTCAACTTATCTCTGTATTTATATGCTGAAAGTATAGAGTGTACATAAAAATGTATCACATGTCTATTACATATTACGACACCCCCACAATATTTTAACTGATCTTAATAACACGGGGTAGGAAGTTTATTTCATCATACCACTCAATGAGCTAAGCTGCCAAAGGCTCCTGTTCACTTCCTTGTGGTTCGTAGGCTATTCAGTGGCAACGTAATAAACAAGAAAAGAAAAAATTTCAACACCTTTATTCTAAATGTTGTCAGAAGTAATTATAGTGGGGGTATTGCAGATGTAAATGAAATACGACGTACTGTGGGGGGCTTTTCTTTTTCAAGAATCCTAAACTATTCCAATGGGATTGCGTGATTATGTTTCGTTAGAGTTTTTTTCTATATCTCCGTTCTTATTTCTTAAGTCCGCCCCTTGCTGTAACCAGCCCGGCTATTATTTGACGAATTTTTCACATCTTCATTCCTTGCCGAGAAAGAAGCTTTTGCCTCCCTGGGGTTATTATAAAATATATCTGACGTCACTGGTTTGCAGCCAAAAAGTTTAATTATTTTAACTTCAAGGGTTCGTTTCGGAGTAAATAGTCAATGCACAAAATAGGAAGGTGGAGGTGGGGTATGCATTTTTGTGCATAGAATGGCGGGGTATTAAGAATAATGCACATATAGGCACATAGGCACAAATGCGTGGGATGACTTGACTCTGCAAAGACCGTTAGCAACCTAGAATGTGGAATAGTATCCCAAATGATGACGTAAACGTTCGAGGATAATATTAGATAATATAATATTAGTATCCTCGTCTAAAAACAGGCAAAATAGCACGGAATCTATTCAAAAGAAGGCGGCAAGCAGTATCAATTGAGATAAGTGTATACGAACGGTGAAACCTCCTTGGCACAGAATTTTATCGTTCAAGTGGTAGGATAGCATTGCTGCCATAACACCCTCCTTAATCACAGGATAATATGGTGAACGAGATATATAAAGCGATAAGTTTAGGTGTGATATTTTTCTTTCGTTGTGCAAGTGTTGTTGTGTAAATTCTTTCTCATTTGATAAATCAAAAAAAAAAAAAAAAAAAAGAAAAGAAAAGAAAAATTAATAAAATGCAATCATCCACTGAAAGTGATAGAGATATTCAGGATGGTCCTGATGCTGATATTCACGTCGCACCACCCGTGGAAAAAGAGTGGTCAGATGGATTTGATGACAACGAAGTCATAAACGGGGATAACGTTGAGCCACCAAAAAGAGGGCTCATAGGTTATCTTGTCATTTACTTACTGTGTTATCCAATATCCTTTGGGGGTTTCCTGCCTGGTTGGGATAGTGGTATCACAGCAGGTTTCATTAACATGGACAACTTTAAAATGAACTTCGGTTCTTACAAGCATAGCACTGGTGAATATTATTTGAGCAACGTGCGTATGGGTCTTCTTGTGGCTATGTTCAGTATTGGATGTGCCATAGGTGGTCTTATTTTCGCCCGTCTTGCTGATACTTTAGGTAGAAGGCTGGCAATTGTAATCGTGGTGTTGGTATATATGGTTGGTGCAATTATTCAGATCAGTTCGAATCACAAATGGTACCAATACTTTGTCGGTAAGATTATCTACGGTCTTGGTGCTGGTGGCTGTTCGGTGTTGTGTCCAATGCTTTTGTCTGAAATAGCTCCCACAGATTTGAGAGGTGGACTTGTCTCATTGTACCAACTTAACATGACCTTCGGTATTTTCTTGGGTTATTGTAGCGTTTATGGTACGAGAAAATACGATAACACTGCACAATGGAGAGTGCCCCTTGGGCTTTGCTTTTTATGGGCTTTGATTATCATCATTGGTATGTTATTGGTTCCAGAGTCCCCAAGATATCTGATTGAATGTGAGAGACACGAAGAGGCCCGTGCTTCCATTGCCAAAATCAACAAGGTTTCACCAGAGGATCCATGGGTACTCAAACAGGCTGATGAAATCAACGCCGGTGTCCTTGCCCAAAGAGAACTAGGAGAAGCTTCATGGAAAGAACTTTTCTCCGTCAAAACTAAAGTCCTTCAACGTTTGATCACAGGTATTCTTGTGCAAACCTTTTTGCAACTTACTGGTGAAAACTACTTTTTCTTCTACGGAACTACCATTTTCAAATCAGTCGGTCTTACTGATGGGTTTGAGACGTCGATCGTCCTAGGTACAGTGAATTTCTTCTCCACTATTATTGCTGTTATGGTCGTAGACAAAATTGGCCGTCGTAAATGTCTGTTATTTGGTGCAGCTGGGATGATGGCTTGTATGGTCATATTTGCAAGTATCGGGGTGAAATGTCTTTACCCTCATGGCCAGGATGGTCCATCTTCGAAAGGTGCAGGTAATGCCATGATTGTGTTCACTTGCTTCTATATATTCTGCTTTGCAACGACATGGGCTCCTGTTGCTTATATTGTGGTTGCCGAGTCGTTCCCTTCGAAGGTCAAATCTAGGGCCATGTCGATTTCGACTGCATGCAACTGGTTGTGGCAATTTTTGATCGGGTTTTTCACACCATTCATTACTGGGTCTATCCACTTCTATTATGGTTATGTGTTCGTAGGTTGTTTGGTTGCAATGTTTCTGTACGTTTTCTTCTTTTTACCAGAAACGATTGGTCTATCTTTGGAGGAAATCCAATTACTATATGAAGAAGGTATAAAACCAT
>ERZ794947.86-NODE-86-length-47128-cov-122.676078_pt1 | contig 47128 bp, 24 predicted proteins | sample MGYA00511908_ERZ794947 | MGnify/ENA primary metagenome ERZ794947 (study PRJEB30137, sample SAMN04331400) | food metagenome | isolation source: control ferment replicate 2c | study: EMG produced TPA metagenomics assembly of the Comparison of meta-barcoding and...
AAAGTTCCCTTTTTTTTTTTTTTTTTTTTTTTTTTTTTTCCTTATCTCCTTTATCTTTCAGTTATTTATTTCCCTCTCATTCCTCTCATATTACTTGTTTAATTTAATGACCATTTTCAAATGACCACTGCATAAATATTTTGTCAATTAGAATATGTAATTCCTACCTTTGTTTATTTTATACTATTCATACAAGCTTCGTTGTTAATATATTTATTATAGCTTGTATATAAAAAATGAAATCTTGATTTATTAAATTACACTTGGTGAACTTCTAAAAAAACACTAATACATGTGACAACTATATACAACGTAAGAAGTGCAATACTAATCTTCTTGTCAATTTTCCAGTCGTTTGATGGTATCAAAACTGTAAATATCAAAAACGCGATCAGAATTCCGACTCCAGTATTGATTAAGTTTTTATCTACTTTAAAATCAATATGGTGCATTAAAATATTACTATCTCTGCCACTCACTATTTTTCCAGTTTTGTCGCCTAGCATTATCATAATTCCATCAAATCCGACGCCAAATAAGAAATATAAAAGTGGACTGCCAAAACAAGCTCCTATCGCGATTTCTAAAACACCTATTTTGACGAATGTAATATTTGACACTAAATCACCAATCGAATTACCCCATGTAAAAATGGTTAAACCTAGTATTGTTTCCGATATATTAAACACATTTATCCAATGCGTTAACGTGACTACAATTATGTGGACAGCTTTCGAAAGACAGACCAATGACAATAAAAATGCTACTGTAAAGATTATATCAGAGTTGAACTTGTTCGGTATGGTCCTAGTTTTAAAATATAATAAGATGGCTATCACCAGCGATAAGATGAGCAACCAAAATGAAAAGTTATTTGTGATGAGCTGGTTGAGAATTATTGGCGAAGCAATCAATTGAATATTCTGTAGGTATGAAAGGGGTAAGTCATGGTCTGTTTGACTTATCTCTGATGGTATTGAAAGATAAAGAATTATTGATACCGGCGTAGTGACTAATAATGACAAGAACTCAAAGAAACCAATTTCCAAGGACACATCTGTTAAGTAATTGTAAAGTTGAAAACTATGCCAAGCGGTTCTACTCTTTGTTGAACAGAGAGATAGTGTTCTATCGAGAATTATATCATCTCTCTCATACTGTAAGAGAGAGTTGTCGATAACATCCGATATGCTGTTCAAGGCATTGGTAGATTCCTGTGTACGTGTAGCCTCGTCATTTAATATAATATTATTACTCCGGACCAAGTTTGGAATGCGATCGCAGCTTAATGATTTCTTGGAGGTTTTTTTTTGTGGCACAGTCAAAAACAAACTTGTGGGTTCATTATAGTAAGTTTGATACTCGTTTTGGGGAGCAGAGATTGCAGTATCCAGCGAATTTGAGTTTTCCCCATTCCGTAGGGACAAATATTTGTAAAAATCCTTAGGTTGTAATGAATTCATCCTTTTTCTTATTAAAGGCCTCCCTTCTTCATCTAAAGAAGCTTTAGTAAATAAATGAGTATCATCGGAGGGTAAAGACAACGATTTTACTGTATTGTTAAAAAGATTCTGCTTCTCCCATATATTCAAAAGATCTTGTAACGTCATTCTTACCCAGCCATGATAATGCGACCGTAAATATCCCCGTATTCTACGTCTTATTAAATCCCTTCTTTCAGGTATACCTTGATTAAATCTCGAAATGTTATCCAGGGATTTACTTGGTAAACGAGTTGGATCTAAATTAATAGCGTTGTCCTCATCAATCTGTGTATCCCCCAAAGGCCTTACATATCTTATTCCATCGTCTGTGGATGTAATGTCACTGGTAGTCGTTAATGTAAATCGATTTGGAACAGTGATATGATTATTTGCAAGTACAGTTTTTTTTATTTCTACCTCTCTTTCTAAAGCATCATTGATTTCGCAGGGATATTTGTAGCTTTTTATTAAATAGACAGCACAACAGCAGTAGGTTAAAACCATGACAATACACTCCCAAAAGTACAGTCTTCCATCTGCTAGAAAAGTGCCCGAAACTAAGAGCATAAAAGTGAATATTCCGACATCCAATATATAATGGCTTCTATCATACGATAAATTTTGGTCAAAGCTTTCTTCTGTGTAAGTTTCAATAGACTTGTCATGTTGAAATTGAATAGTGGCTACGCAGCCCATTAGTCCAATCACAACGGTTAACAGAAAAAATATGCCACCAAATAATTCACCAATGGCCAAGGAAGTCACGCCAGATTTCATCGACTGGTAAGTACTAGTAATATCAGGAAGTGCATTCCCCAATGCTAATAAAGTCATGCCGGATACTCTATCGGAAATATGGAATATGTTACTGGAAATGTATGACAAAGATGGTGTTAAGCAGTCAGAGGTAACCACTCCTAGTAAAGAGAAGCATTCAATAAGTACAACAGAATGCAGATAAAATTCAGATATTGAGCCATGACTAGAAAGGGAATAGCCTATTAATATAACGTTCGAAACGTAGAAGGCTATCGTTATTAGCCATCTTAAAGGTTTATGCATCTGCTTTAAAAAATTTGATAAATGAAGAGTAGCATTTACAAATAAAGGTAAGGAGATAGGCGCCGGAAAAAGAATGAATATTCTGCTTGATCGAATAAGATATTATGAGCGGTAATTCAAATGTCAATTTCACGTACGTATATTTGAGTGGGAGATTGTCTTAACTTTTCCCACTTACGGCTTAATATTCATGACGTATTTTCTGCCATCCCTTGATATCGAGCCGAAAATAAAACTAAAAATGGCGACGTTTAAAATAAAGTCATTATAAAGTGTATTAGCATAATGTGCATATATAAGTTCAGAATTTTCTAAGGAGACATTTCCGGAAAGGACTCCATATTATTATTTTGCCAGGCTTCTAATAAAATTCTTAATCTCGCAGCACCCACATATTTCTTTTCAGCCATTCTGGAGGTCAGTTCCTCACCAATCAAGATTAGCAATTTAGAGGCTTGGTTCCCATACGCCTGAAGAAACTGTACGGCAGCGGCATCCCACCACGAACCGAGTATGACAAAATGGGTATTTGTTATTAAATTTAGTGGCGTATTACATATTCTAGCCAAAATATGCCACGATAATGCGATGGGGAAAGGATGACTCGTGGTGGTGATAAATTCTTGAGGCAACTGTAACCTCGTTATTATGGCAAATAATGATAAGATCCCGCCCATTCTCTCATCGTAGGATGTGTTATCTTCCCATTTATTCTCGTTGTTTCTTTTCCATCCCATGTTTTGACGGCCTTTTTCTGTGTCAATCTCACACGTGAATCCTATCACAAAGGGACATTTCTTGACAAGTCTTGCCATAAACAATTCCTGTAACTCTGGGAATTGGACTAACAAATATAAAGTCAATTTCCCTAGGGGCAGAGCAGACTCTGGTTTTACCCTGACTTCTGTTTCCGCCTGATGTACTACGGCTTTGGCAATAAAGTTTAAAATCCAATGATATGCTAGAGAGTCGCCTTTAGTATCATTTATCAATTGAGTTAGTTCATTCTGTATTTTAAAAAGTTGCTGGTTGCTATTAGTTAATTGTCCGAATTTCGGGTTAATTTTCCTTTTATGACGTGAGAGCAAATTCCTTACATTCACATCAGCATTTTTTATAGGCAGAACTATGTCTTGCTTTATTTGAGCAATTTTGTCTTTATAATGCCAAAACATTTTGGAGATTTTATCAAAGTTTGTAACTGCTTTATCCAATTTATCCTTCTGCTGCAATAATTTGGCTTCATGTTCTTTTTTCAATTGTCTTTCCTTTTCATTCTGTTCTTCTATTTTCTTCCTTTGTTCTTCTTGTTTCTGCTGCGCTAGCTTTGCTTCAGCTTCTTTGCGTTTACGTTCTTCTTCATCCTTCTTTTGACGTAATAATTCCTGCTCCCGCTTGGCCTTTTCCTCAGCTTCTTTACGTTTGCGCTCTTCCTCCTCTTTTCGCTTACGTTGCTCTTCAACACGACGTTTATTTTCTCTAATAGATTGAATTTCTTTCTGATTGGCAAGCACCAAGTTTTGCATTTTCCTTTGAAAAGATTCTTCTATTGCCTCGAGTAAGGGTGCTGTCGCATTTGAGTTCTTAGCATTATCTAGCAATGACGAATGCGATGCTCTCGGTAGTGGCATATTGGTTGAATGCGGTACTATTATCGATGACGCGGCTACGATGGGCTCATTAATGGGGATCAGTTTCGATTGAAGGTTCAAATCGCGCAAGGCGTTTTCTAGAACAGGATCTAAAATAACTATCGACTCATTTACCAATTTCTTCGTGCCAACTTTCGTGAATGAAGGTAACTTTATTGCTGGGCTCGGCTCAGGTGTAGGGCATTGCGATGACGTAGATGATGTTGTAGAACATGTTTCCTCGAATTCTGGAGAATCAGTATCTGAATTGAAAACCTCATCGAACACAAATCTCATTCTTCGACTCTGCAGAATATCCTGTAGCAACGGCCCGCGATTCTCTTGTTATCAATTATATACCTATTTCTTTGATGATATTTTCATTAAACATACAAAAAGTGGAAAACAGTAGAACGAAGACCGGTTACCCGAAAAGTCACAAACATTTGATGATATTAGTAGTATTATATAATATACAGAAGGCCTACAGTCAAAATATATATCTAATGCCAGATTTTTTTTTATTCTTCTAGATTCCTAATATGGTTAAGAAGCGAACTTTTTTCATAAAGCTTGAACTTCTTTGACAACTTCGTTGAAAGATTCCTTGTATTCTTCTTCTTTATTTTTTCCATCTTTTTTCTTATTGCTACCTGGGACGATAAAGACAACTGAGGTAGGTCTTTTTGTAGCGCCAGCGGCACCTAAGTCTTGCTTTGAAGGTATGAAGATGTATGGGACAGAGTGATCTTCACATAAGACTGGGATGTGGGAAATAACATCAGCTGGAGAAATGTCACCGGCGATGACGACTAAACCTTTTTCACCCTTTCTTAAGGCCTTGACAACTTCCTTGACACCTCTTTTAACATTCTTGGCCTTGGAAGCCTTCTTCACGGTCTTCAAGACCTTCTTGTTTAGTTTCTTAGAGGCCAATGGTTTAGCGAATGGCAACACAGCAGGCATTCTGGCCTCATAGTTGTCTACGGTTTTGCTTTCTTTGCTTTCCTTATGTTCCTTGTTGTCTTTACCCATTTTTACTGCACTTGTTTCCGTTTCTCTGTTACCCAATGATCCATTGACCATTTACTACTACTATATCATGCATTCGTTTTTTACTTTTCTTTATTCCTCATCACTTTTTTTCAGAAAAATTTTTTTCAGTTTTTGAGCATTCCATCGTTACATACGTACATATGCGGGTAATGATGAAATTTTCCATTATGTATTGAAGACTGGATCATAATAAAGACTACTGGCGATGGGCCTTAAGGTAGTAACGACGTTAGTAAGACAGTATACGCATTGATAGAAATTTGAATGACATCTTGGAGGGATAAATCCGCGAAAGTGCAAGTGAAGGAGTCAGAACTGCCCTCCTCTATACCGGCGCAGACTGGATTGACGTTTAATATATGGTATAATAAATGGTCCCAAGGGTTTGCGGGGAATACACGATTTGTTAGTCCATTTGCTTTGCAGCCGCAACTTCATTCTGGGAAGACTAGGGGCGATAATGATGGCCAGTTGTTCTTCTGTCTATTTTTTGCAAAGGGTATGTGTTGCCTTGGCCCTAAATGTGAATATCTGCATCATATACCAGACGAAGAAGATATAGGTAAACTGGCCCTGAGGACAGAGGTATTGGACTGTTTTGGTAGAGAAAAATTTGCTGACTATAGAGAGGATATGGGCGGGATCGGTTCATTTAGGAAGAAAAACAAGACATTGTATGTAGGTGGTATTGATGGAGCATTGAATAGCAAGCATTTAAAGCCAGCTCAGATAGAAAGCAGAATTCGATTTGTATTTTCTCGATTGGGTGATATTGATAGAATACGATACGTTGAGAGCAAAAACTGTGGATTTGTGAAGTTTAAATATCAAGCTAATGCAGAATTTGCCAAAGAAGCCATGAGCAATCAGACATTGCTGCTACCCAGCGATAAAGAATGGGATGATAGAAGGGAGGGTACTGGACTATTGGTGAAATGGGCAAATGAAGATCCAGACCCCGCTGCACAGAAAAGACTGCAAGAAGAACTGAAGTTAGAGTCTTTAAACATGATGGTTCATCTAATCAATAACAATACCAATAGTGCTGGCACTGAGGTTAATAATAAGAATAATGAAAGGTTAGACAGGACATTTCCAGAAGCAAGTGTTGATAATGTCAAGAAAAGACTATTGCCATTAGATAATGGAATGGAGAGTGATGATTTTATAGAAAAATTGACGAAAGTGAAAAAAAATATCAGTAGAGAAAATATTTCATCAAAGCCATCTGTTGGTAAGCTTGGTGGTCCCTTGCTCGATTACCTCTCCTCTGATGAGGATTAGAGAAGAAAATTGTTTCCACCAAATTCTAAGTATCTGCCATTCGCATTCCCGCTGAGCTGATCATAAATTATCCGCGCTTCTTGATTTTTATGTTTTGGCGCAGAAAACAAGCTAAAACGGTGAGATAGGATAAACTATAATATAATTAAATTAAAAATACTGACTATATAAGCTAGACCTTATAAACTCTGAATATAAAATCTTTATAAAGGTTTGAACATTTATGGTTCCTGTTTGGACATAATTGTGTCGATAACATCAGCACCAACGGCTTCAGTATAATCATCATCCGACAAATTGGTTGCTGGACCATGGTAGTATTTCTTCTTGTAAACTTTGTAGTAGATACCTGCAAGGATCCAAATACCGGGACCAATAACGCATGCATAATTCATTGTGGATTTAGTAATACCATGTTGTTGAGAGGGGAACATAACCAAAATAATAATGAACAATTGGAAAGCAACACCTGTCCAAGCAACAATTGGAGACCAGATTTTACCCAAATAAAATGGACCAGGTCTAAATAAATCTCTACCTGATGTTAAACGGAAAACTGTAGGGGTACTCCATGCCAAATTGTTTCCTGCAACAGCCAGACTAAATAATGCATCAGTGGCGGCATCATCAATCAAACATAACAATCCTAAAATCAAGGAACCTACACAGGCAGCCAAAATAGCGAAAAAAGGGACCGAGTATTTAGAATCCACTCTTTTAATATACTTTGATAGGGGCAAACCGTTATCACGGGAAAATGCCCAGACTTGTCTAGAAACAGCTGTGGTAATGGAAGCACCCATTAGAAATTGACAGAATGCGATCAATGACATAAATGCAATGGCCCATTTTTTTCCTAATGAATCATAAATTATTTGAGCCAAAGCAAAGCCGTACTTGGAGTCCAAAACGCTGTCAATATCAGGATTGATACAGGCCATTAAACAAATAATAATCAACCAACCTAAAATCCAACAAACAGCAATAGATGAGATTATACCAATGGGGACTGATTTCTTGGCATCTTTGGCTTCTTCAGATTGATGGACACATGAATCAAAGGAACCAATAGTCCAGACAGCAGGCATGAAACCAGCAAGACAAAATTGCCAACCATTATTCCAGTCACTTAAGTTTTCATATTTCCCAAATATAAAGTCACCATCATTGAAACCTCCCATTCTATGCTTGGTACCAATCGGTAGCGCAATGAACAATAAAACAATAATGAAAAGATTGGCAAATATACTTAGCGTCTGAAGACGAGCAATGGCCCCAGAAGCAACACATGTACAAATACACATAACCATCACTGCTCCAGCAAATATACCGTAAAGTTTCCCACTCGTTACTTCAAAATTTCCATCTTTGGTTAATGTGACAGCAGCAGCAATTTCCTCAGCCAAACCGTAATCAATGGAACACACACCGGCTGCCAACGCTAGGGAGTTTGAGCAACCAATAATAAAAGAAATAATCTCTTTATAACCTTCTGGAGCATAGTAATACGTCCAATAGTACAAACCACCAGCGGTAGGAATGGAACTTGCATGTTCAGCCATGGTAATACCCACAAGTAAAATGAAAAACGCAGCAACGAACCAACCCCACACTAATGTTGCTGGACCACCACCGAGCCCACCACCCATCACAGATGCAATGGAGGGCAATAGACCCATAATGGAGAACGCAATACCGAAAACTTGTAATGTTGAAAATTGTCTTTTTAATTCTTGTTTATAACCGATCTCTGCAAGCAGTTGGTTATCATTTACAGATTTAGCAGCATCGATATAGTTCACTTCACCGGCACCAGTCTTGGAGCGAATCGACCTTAGGTTAGACCCAAGGCCTTGTAACTGGTAAGCCTGACCGATATCAGTGGATATTCTTTGTTCTACTGATATCTTATTCTCGTTTTTGCTTGACATACTCATTGTTAGTAATAATAAATTATAAGACCTTGTTACACTTCACAACTGAAGTAAACAGCTTATACTGTTTTATATAATCACAACAAGAAGGAAAGGACCGTGCCAGTCAACAGAATACGTTTGAACTACTTCTTAATATATATGCATTTGTTATTCAAGAGTAAGCCGTATTCGCTATCATTATCACTGAGCACAATCTCACATCAAGATTCTAACCCAAAGAAGGAACTGATTACTGTGCCAAGCCGCGTTATCCGACTTAAAATTAGTAGGTTCTCCCCTTATTCGATAAACGTACATGGGTACGTGCACCGGTATTGGACCATCGAAGGCCCTCACCTCCATGGTAATAGATTGCAAAATCCAACATGACATAAAACATCTCGAAATTGCCGCCGGCGGTTTTTGGCGCACGATAAGCGATAAGCGATTAGCGATAAGAGTACCTTAGTAAGATGCCTAGGAAAAAGAAAATAAGATACGCAAGCCGCGGTTAAACAATGATATAGAGTTGCCTGATCAGTAACCACTAAAGAGAAAAATAGATCCCAAAAAATCAATCATTTCAATGATTGAAGAAATTGTCATACACAATAAACACTGGAAATGAGTGCAAAGTGGAAAACAATGTGGAAAAAGAAAAAAAATTAAACTTGCGCAAGCCCGGAATCGAACCGGGGGCCCAACGATGGCAACGTTGGATTTTACCACTAAACCACTTGCGCTAAGTGAACTTGAAAACGGGAGCGTTGGATAACGACTAATACAAGACTGTTGACAACAATTCTGCGAGAGTAACTTGTCGTCAACACTTATTATCATTTTGAATCACAGAGGGTGCTTATCCCGTATGTCATAAATGGTCTACATCATTCTAAATGGTAGAAGCATGGAAGCCCAGACGTTAACGAGTTACACAGGTGTTTATATGTTTAGATTTATGTATATAGCAACGCTAAGCTATCTCATCTTGAGAAACAACACGAAAAATGGAATGAACAGATCACCTAACAGTTAAACCACTCTAACAGTCACTATTAGAGTGGTTAAATGTAAACTCTTGTGCATAAAATAAGAACTAACCTTAAACCTTCATTAACGAAAGTGCTACTAAAAGGTACCTCAGCAATGGATTTCTGTTTCCAGACTGTTTGAAAGTACAGGCCATTCATTATAATGACTGCGGTTTACTCAAGGCAAACCATCCGACATGCCTCAAGAGTTACTTGAAAATGAGGTGGTCTCCTTGTTATGCAGAGACTGACTATTGCTTCGTCTCAAGCTTTGTAAAAGGTACCCACCCTTCTTGAAGTCACCAGAGTTGAAACCAACCTCTTGGTTTCGAGAGGTTGAAGTCTCTCAAAATGTAACATTTAACTATAACATCAGTCGTATGTTATTACTGGATGAAAGATACTGGTATCACTGCTCTTTGCTTCGCATGCTGTCACAAACTGTCGTTGTGAGCTCTCTTAGTTATTTGAATTAGTGATAAGATATTCACATATCTTACTTGCTACTTCTTACATCAAAGAAAAAACATAAGCATGATAAATAAAAAATGCAAGATCCGCTCTCAAATTCTTTACAACGAATTCTTTGTTTAGACTAAACGATAAAGAAATTCTTCTGCAAACATAATCAAAGAAACTGTGCAGGAAATGAGAACGGCAAGAAAAATATTGGTGGTGCAGTTATGGACAGACTATCCGTATTCCGACATCAAAATGATACCGTACTTAGTAGATTTGCGCCATTCAAAATTAATACGTACCTGGGCTCCACCGCCACAAATTCCCGCGACGTTTATCTCTCCCCTATGCAGCATTAATATCTTCTAAAAAAAAAAAATTTACAAAACACCTAATCCAATCATTTCACCAGATTACCGAAGCGTTTGCGTTAAATGTCCTGCTACGGCAATCGACAAAGTAGACCCACTCTATTACTACTGTTTGCTTGGTACTTAAATTGCTTTTTATTAGCGAAGAGATATCGACGATGCACACGTTATTGATAAACATCATATACGCAAAGCTTCGAATTAAAAACATATTCTTGAGAACAGGTAAATTCCTTGAGCATAAATCATCAAAAAAAGAAAATAAATTCTGGAAGCGGATTAAGTGTGTGATCTCATAGAACTGCCTTAAAAATCTTGAAGCCAGTCAAATTTTCCATAAATCCTTGGGTTCTACTCATGTAATCAAAGCGAGGATAGCCCACAACTTTCACAAGTTCGATTTCGCCAACAAATAAAACAGCTTAACTGCTTTGCTATGTTTCCTCAACAATCGAACTGGCTGATGAGTAGAAGTCTGGCATTATGTGGAATCACTCACTGCACCAGCTATCTCTCCAGTTACTAGTTGTATTCTCTGTCAGCAGTCGAAATGACTTTTCTAATATCAATATAGCAAAAAAGTAATACACACTGTTAAGAAGTTAACAAACATAGTAAATAGTGTTTCTCAAAGTGAAGCCATTTTTGAAAGATCCAGTTCACTATAAATCCACTGTGCCAGTAGAACAGTTGCAAGAGTCCCAGTCCATAATAAAACGCTGGGAATGATTCCAGGCGTTGACTTGAACACAATTGCCAAATTTACTCAGATGGGCTGAGCCCGTAACAAATAACGTCAACAGGCCAGTAAAGGTTAGGATCCGGGGTGTAACTAATTTGAGGAAGAAAATGTCACTATTTTGCGCACAATAATCACAAAAGAATAGCAAATTCAGCTCTTTGGCTACCTTCTTCTTTTTTTTGTCCAAAAACATGGAAACATACTATGATTACCATTTTGTACCGACGAAGATACAAATGACACCAAAATCTTCGTCAGAAAACACTAGGTTATCGCGCAAAAATTTCTAGAAGTATGGTACCAGAATATTGCACTACTTAGCCGGGCCACATAGTAAATTTTTCTCAACACCAGGTACTGGAGTTAACACTAGGAACCGAAAAGCCAGTTTTTTTTCTTTCTTAGATATGATCGAGATAGGTTTAAAGCATTAATGTTTGAGCAGATTAATGCCCGACCTTTGTCATGTATTGTTTGATATCTTCAACGGGATGTCGGACATTATGTCAAGTCAGATACCATACAGAAATCTCTATCGCTGGCTCGTAGGCAAAAGGTGAACGGCAATATCTAGTAAAGACTCTTTAAACAAAATAGTAATTATTATGGCAGAGATGAACCATTCACATAGGAACAGGAACAGCCAATGGATTTTTCATTATTCTGAAACCACAATTAATTCATGATTTTGTTTCGGTGCATTTATTCTTTCATTAATGAAATTCCCATGCTAACTTATGTATCGTTTTTGCAGTGCAAGCATCCTCCTTGACAACGCATTAAATATGCCTTAGTAATCCATTAAAATTACTGTTTTCATTCTTCCATAGTATTACACCTGCCAGATTCAAATACAGGCTATGAGTAAGTGAAGCCAAAGATCGAAACGTGGAGAAGGGTCTGTAGTTATCTCTTCTTTGTTCAAAGTTAAGAAAAAGCTACCTGTTTACCGATATCACTGGGCGATGGAAGAAGAATGCAGCAGCTCAAGTACATATTTTACAAAAAAAAGAGTATATTAGTTCATTATATTAATTTCACTAACCGCATCAAACTAGGAGATATCAACCGTACTGTATGTTACCTTGGGCGGGCGCTCTAAAAATACGTGAAAGATTTCGCGTCAGAGAAATTTCTCATAGATTAAACGTAAACAAAATTCAGATGGTTCTGCTCGAGGTAATAAAGTAATTCATAGAACGCTAAGATTTATTTTTATATCCTCAAAAGGGGCGAGACAACTTGTTAATTCTTTATATTGCGATACTTCGTCATGCTACTAAATGTAACGTCTTCGCAATACATAGGCACGCCTCAATCCAGAAGTCTGAGTGAAATTGACACGTCAGAAACCGCCAGCTTATCATCAGCTAAAGACCACATTTTTGCATTATCCACTGAGGTTGTATCCTCAATTACGACGAACCTCATTGATAGTTTAGAAAGTTCGATTCAGGTCCCCATATCAACCGCATATGGTACGACTTCCTTCCGCAACAACACTTCAAGTCCACAATATCTGGTTAGCAATTACACTTCCTCTGTTCAAAGCAATATCACTATCGATAGAGGACTGTTAAGTACATTGAAGACTTTTACTACTTCACAGGTGCCAACCATAGAGCCTTCAACGACTAAACTAACAACACCATTATCTACAACATTTACCTCAACCTCTACATCGGAAATATACTCCGTATTCACCAGCGAGAACTCAGTTTATATCATCTATGACCAAGAATACAAATTTACAGAGCGATCGACAACATTTAACACTCACTTTCCCCAAACATCTGTGCTTCAAGAATCAAATCCTCCGTTAACTTTCACCATCCCATCCAATACCATTACCGGGGATGCTAAACTTTATCAATATCTATCTGGCGCACTAAACACTCAAGATGCCTCAGATGCCAATAATAGAAGGACCGGAGTTATTATAGGTTCTACGGTTGGAGTTGTCATTGGAGTTGTAATAGTAATTTTTATCGGATTCATTATTATTAGAAACAGACGAAACGTGAAAAATCACAGCAAAAAGGGCTTTAGCCATGATATTGGCAAAAGGGTAAGTTGTGATGAGGTGACAGAAACAGAAGCACCGTCAAATCCGTTCCTAAATGTCCTTAATTATAAAGTAACAACCAACGGCGAGGGCAAACGAGATTCCTTTGAAAATGGTAGAGATTTACACAGAGCTAGTTCCTCAGATGGTATATATATAGCACATCCTTATTATGGGATGGCGGATCACGAATCCGGGAGATTTTCATACGTATCGTCATACAATGAATCTACAGAGTCATCCATTGAAGAAACAAGTTCCAGTGCGTCTACTATTACTCGGCCAAATATTCAGCAAATTAATAGCTTTTTGAGAGAAATTATTTAAAAATAGAAAAAAGTGGATTCCAAGATTTTCGTACTTCTAAACAAGGCTGGTACTTGTTGCTATTTCTTTGGAATTATTTGTAAATTTATGCACGAAGCAGATAGAGTTTTATTTATTCAACAGTATTTATATAATAAATATTGATCTTACTATACAACTAGATTCGTATAATCGTCTGTTTCGTCACAGACGGGAAAAGAGGGACAAAAAGAGAAAATGTTAAAAATATTATGGCCTATTTTTTGGCGTTCTTCCTCTTTTGAGCACCTTTAGATTTGTTATCATTCTTTTTCGCATTGTCAACTTTCTCAGTCTTTTTACCGGCATTGGCAGCTTCTCTTTCTTCTTCAGCATAAAACTCCTTTAATCTTTTTTGCAAATCCCAGTTACTGTACCACAAACCAATTTGTAGGATGATTACACCGGCAAACATAACTAATAAAATTATGTTGGAGGAAGCAATAACTGCCAAACCCTGATTTTCCGTAACTTCTCCCCAATTATGGCTCACAGAACAGTCGATACCTGTTTTCACATTAGTGAGAAACACACAGATAGCCAACACGTACAACCCCAATGAACAATACTCAAACATCTGCAGTTCAGGGTTTGGCTTGAAAACCTTAATTGTACCACCAACTAAGCCAATTCCGGCAACAACGCACAAAGTAACAATCACCGGCAATGGAGTCTCATGTAAAATCTGATAATGTCTTAGTGCCAAATCGAAATGCTCTTGAGTAGAGTTAGGATTAAATAAAAGATGATAATCGTATGGCATGTTACTGAAGAAAACACCCATTAGGAACGTTGTGGCCGATAAGATCATGGCCGTACCGATAGAACAGAAATCTGAATATGAGAACATCGTTAGAGTTTTATCGTATCACGGGATTTTATGCTCTGTAGTCCAATGAATTTACGGCTGTCTTCCAAAATACTTAAATCTGTCCTTTCATCAACTTTTTATATTTTTCAGAGTTTTTACACAACCCGAAAAAATTGTTATCGTGTATTAATTTTAGTACAGTATAAAAAAAGATGGAGAGGGAAAGAGCCACCAATTACATTGGCGAAAGGTGATGGTGTAAAGTAACGGCAACCAAAAACAACTATGGATGGAAAACTTGGTATGAGAGTACTATTATTACGAACTCCACATTAACTCGATTCACCAAGTCCTTTCCCCATACGTTTACCCGGCATTCCTGAAAATTTTCTAAGATTTTTTTCTTCTTAATCGATGAGCTTAAAAGGTTTTCTGAGAAAATGAGAAAGTAATCTAATGTAGAGGACAGGATAGAGATTGAAGACGTCTACAGCTAAAATGGGGTCCGAGGAAGATAAAAAGTTGACCAAGAAGCAGCTCAAAGCTCAGCAGTTCAGAAAAAGTAAGGAGGAAAAAGATCAAGAGAAAGACGTAAAAAAAGAGCAAGCACCAGAAGGAAAAAGACCCAACAGTGCAGCCGGAAATGATGGTGAAGAACCCGTGAAGAAAAAAAGAAAAACACGTAGAGGCCGTGGTGGTAAGGGCAAAAATGGTAAAAAGGGCAACAGATTTATTGTCTTTGTCGGTAGCTTACCTAGAGACATCACTGCTGTTGAATTGCAAAACCATTTTAAAAATAGTTCACCCGACCAGATCCGTCTCAGAGCTGACAAAGGTATTGCATTTTTGGAATTCGATGCTGACAAAGATCGCACCGGCATTCAAAGACGTATGGACATTGCCTTATTACAACATGGGACCTTACTGAAAGAGAAGAAGATCAATGTCGAGCTAACTGTTGGCGGAGGTGGTAACAGTCAAGAGCGTCTAGAAAAATTGAAAAACAAAAACATCAAGTTGGATGAAGAACGTAAAGAGAGGTTGACGAAGATGATTAACGACGGCAACCAAAAGAAAATCGCCAAAACTACCGCCACTGCAGCTCAAACCTCTGGAACAGACAACAAGCCTGTTCCTGCAGGAATTCATCCTGATAGAGCCAAACTACTCAAATGAGTACAAATTTAATTTTATACGCCATGTATCTTAGACAAAAAGAAAATAAAGGGAAAAACATAAATAATCGTGCAGAATCATGCTACTGCCAAAAAAAAGAAATGGCAAAGATGCCCAATACGTAAACTCTTCCGGAAGCAATAGCGCCGCATTATTACCGCTGCTCTATTTCACTTTATCATGAAAGACGAGACGGCTGGTACTTTTTTTTCCCCAAATCGGAGCTACTTTTCCGCCCTTCAAGTCCGGTGGGAATTTTTACTACTACCCCTTAATCAATGCACTCCCCCCGCAATGACGTACAGGGGTAACATGCCTAACATTTAAGGTTACGGCTGTTAGCATATTGGGGGTTATTTGAATTATAGGAACGCCAAGAAAAAGGACAGAGGGTAAAAACATTCTCGGTGCTGCCGGATTGCTTATTAAGACGTATCCGTTAAACAATCTCCGCTTTTTTTTTGTCTAACAGCCGGCTCTCTTTGGCTAGTCTGCATCCCTTCGTCACCTTCGGCTGTGGTCACACAATAAGGAAAGGTGCAAAAAAAAAAATAAATACGAAAATCTGGAAATTGAATTCTTTTCATTAACATTCATTCACTCACTGAACTTATTGTCAATCGGAACATATTTCCTTGCCTTTATGAATTTTTGAAAAGAAAAAAGTTAATAGGAAAAACTAGATAGATTGCAAAAACGTTCACAATAGCGTACGCAATTTTTTTACTTATCATACGGAGTGATGTCGTTGTCTAGAATCCTGCGATATAATCAGAGAAATAACAAAACTACAGCTTCCTTGACTGCAGAACACGCCTATTCCGATAATTGGGCATATTCCGTCTCGTTAGGCGATCCCACTAGTGTTGGTGTGAATATGGCTGCTAAGACGGGTGAGGCGCTAAATAAATCATATGATTCCGTTTTTTCTTCTCTCCCTGTTGCAGATAGTGTACCTCGGACAGACTTTACTGCATCTTCCCGGGATGATGAAAACACGGACGTGCAAAAGCTGACCACTTCCTGGATGGAGAATATTGACACGAAGATGCCCGAAAACATATCTAAAATCGACTCTAATATTATTTCCTCTCCCATGGTCAGTAAGGTTGAAGCAAGATTTATTGTTCCTAAAGGAAGATTGAGGAAAAATTCTACCGATTTTACGTCATCTTTCTCAAACTCGTTAAGTTTACCCAAAAGTTATGGCAAATTAATTTTCTTTACATCAAAGAAAAACAGCAGTAGTACCAAAAAAAATCCAGCGAATGATATCAGTGATAACAAGCATAACAACAATTCTTCTAATACTATCGGTCACAATATTCCAGTCACGACAGCCACGGCGACATGTGATGAGATTGCATGCACCTCCACAGAACATGAATATAATGTTTATGAGGAAGAGAGGATGTTCACTACTCGTGTATATTCTCTAGAAGATTCGGTCTCTTCACTGTCCACGAATCCTCTCGACGACACGTATTCAGAAGCAGTGCAAGTAAATACAAGACATATCGAGGACACTGAAAGCACGGCCCATATAAGAAAACACTCCTTTACTACGTCATTGTCAAGTATGAAAAGGCTCTTCAAAATAACGTCTTTTAGCAATAACAACAGTAACTCATGTGATCACCAGGAAAGCACAGTTGCAGATGATTGCGCTATATCATCATCATTGAAGGAAACAACTTCTTCGCCAGTCTCAACTGGATCATTCTCTCTCATGATCGAGAATGAAGACAGCGATAGAGATCAGATTATTCAGGCTTTATATAGTAATATTGAAGCATCCACTGACTTGGTTTCCAGGAAATATAGAGATCTCGACGTTGTTCTCGGCGAAGGTTCTGGTGGTAAAGTGAAACTGGTCCAAAGGGTCCTGGATAATAAAGTTTTTGCATTAAAGGAATACAGGTCAAAGAAAAAAAGGGAATCTGAGAGAAAATACATCAAGAACATAATTTCTGAATATTGTATTGCCTCCACATTGAAGAACCCAAATATTTGTGAAACATTGGAAATACTGTATGAGAAAGGTAAAATTTTCCAAATTCTCGAGTATTGCGAATATGACTTATTTTCTTTGGTTATGAGTGAAAAGATGCATTACGAGGAAATATGCTGTCTTTTTAAACAGCTGATCAACGGCGTAAAATATTTGCACGACATCGGTCTCTCTCATCGTGATTTGAAGCTAGATAACTGCGTTGTAACACGAAGGGGAATCTTGAAATTGATTGATTTTGGCGCTTCCAGTGTCTTCCACTATCCATTGTCTTCACAGATGATTGAAGCAAATGGAATTGTTGGTAGCGACCCCTACTTGTCACCCGAAGTCTTTTATTTCAATGAGTACGATCCAAGAGCACTTGACGTTTGGTCCGTGGGGATAATATTCTTTTGTATGATAACGAGAAGATTTCCTTGGAAATATCCCAAAGTGAAAGATGTTCAATTCAAGGCATTTTGTTCCGGAAGAGGTGTGTCATCTTTTAAAGATCTTGTGACACGGCCTGCTACCGATGACAGCAATAATTATGATGATGGTTACGAAGAAGGAGTCATTAATATGGGTCCTAATTTCATTCTGCACAGACTACCAGAAGAAACTCACACAATAATGAGGCGTATACTGGAAGTTTCATCTTTCAGAAGAATTACCATAAACGGAATATTACAAGATGGCTGGATCAAAGAAATAGAAACGTGTCAAGTTGTGGGCGCGGCAAGCCCAAATGAGGCATCGCTTCGAATAATAAACAAAGGTAATCACATACATACAAACATCGATCAACGATACGCCCACATTGGCGGCCTGCATCAGCGAACGTAACTGGAAGAATAGCAATGTCATACTGGCCATATGCTCCAGCTTTTACTTACGCAAGTAATACTTACAGCACTGTAACCATAGGTACATATACGTGAAAATACGACTATATCTAATCTAATCTGTCATTTATTTATTTATTTACCGTCGGAAAACCAAGTCCGCTTGAAAAGGGTTACCCATCTGGCGGCTATGTGTGCGGCGATTCCGCAGGACCGAATTTAATACTGCCTGACGGCGTGCCACAACAAGGAGCAATTGGGGTAAAAATACACATTAATAGTTGAGTAGGACAAGTAACTACGAGTCAACGGCGGCATCAATAACAATAACAAAAGTTATACTGTCGACATCAACACTGACAAGCGTTTACTCATTGCTGCTGTTTAGTCAGAATTCTTGTTATATAAGAACAACCGGTTTCTAAAAAATACATTACCTTTTGGTATAATCCTTTTTGTGATTGTCACGATCTCAACAAAACATACAAAACAAGGATATTAAATTCACAACAATAAAAAGAATGCTTTTTGATAACAAAAATCGCGGTGCTTTAAACTCACTGAACACACCAGATATTGCTTCTTTATCAATATCATCCATGTCGGACTATCACGTGTTTGATTTTCCCGGTAAGGACCTGCAGAGAGAGGAAGTGATAGATTTGCTAGATCAGCAAGGATTTATTCCCGACGATTTGATCGAACAAGAAGTAGATTGGTTTTATAACTCATTGGGTATTGACGATTTGTTCTTCTCGAGAGAATCTCCCCAATTAATCTCGAATATCATACATTCTTTGTATGCTTCAAAGCTAGATTTCTTTGCGAAGTCCAAATTCAACGGAATTCAGCCAAGGCTATTCAGCATTAAAAACAAAATTATAACTAATGATAATCATGCCATCTTTATGGAATCTAATACTGGTGTCAGCATAAGCGATTCTCAGCAAAAAAACTTTAAATTTGCTAGTGAAGCCGTCGGAAACGATACTTTGGAGCATGGTAAGGATACCATCAAAAAAAATAGGATTGAAATGGATGATTCTTGTCCACCTTATGAATTAGATTCCGAAATTGATGACCTTTTCCTGGATAACAAGTCTCAAAAAAACTGCAGATTAGTTTCTTTTTGGGCTCCAGAAAGCGAATTAAAGCTAACTTTTGTTTATGAGAGTGTTTACCCTAATGATGATCCAGCCGGCGTAGATATTTCCTCTCAGGATTTGCTGAAAGGTGATATTGAATCTATTAGTGATAAGACCATGTACAAAGTTTCGTCGAACGAAAATAAAAAACTATACGGTCTCTTACTTAAGTTGGTTAAAGAAAGAGAAGGTCCTGTCATTAAGACTACTCGCTCCGTAGAAAATAAGGATGAAATTAGGTTATTAGTCGCTTACAAGCGATTCACCACTAAGCGTTATTACTCTGCTTTGAACTCTTTGTTCCACTATTACAAGTTGAAACCTTCTAAGTTCTATTTAGAGTCGTTTAATGTTAAGGATGATGACATCATTATCTTTTCCGTTTATTTGAACGAGAACCAGCAATTGGAAGATGTTCTACTTCACGATGTGGAGGCAGCATTGAAACAGGTTGAAAGAGAAGCTTCATTGCTATACGCTATCCCAAACAATTCTTTCCATGAGGTTTACCAGAGACGTCAATTCTCGCCCAAAGAAGCTATATATGCTCATATTGGTGCTATATTCATTAACCATTTTGTTAATCGTTTAGGCTCTGATTATCAAAACCTTTTATCTCAAATCACCATTAAGCGTAATGATACTACTCTTTTGGAGATTGTAGAAAACCTAAAAAGAAAGTTAAGAAATGAAACCTTAACTCAGCAAACTATTATCAACATCATGTCGAAGCATTACACTATAATTTCCAAGTTGTATAAAAATTTTGCTCAAATTCACTATTATCATAATAGTACTAAAGATATGGAGAAGACATTATCTTTTCAAAGACTGGAAAAAGTGGAGCCTTTTAAGAATGACCAAGAGTTCGAAGCTTACTTGAATAAATTCATTCCAAATGATTCACCTGATTTGTTGATCCTGAAAACACTGAACATCTTCAACAAGTCTATTTTAAAGACAAATTTCTTTATTACAAGAAAAGTAGCAATATCATTCAGATTGGATCCTTCCCTGGTGATGACAAAATTCGAATATCCAGAGACACCCTATGGTATATTTTTTGTCGTTGGTAATACTTTCAAAGGGTTCCATATCAGGTTCAGAGATATCGCAAGGGGCGGTATTCGTATAGTCTGTTCCAGGAATCAGGATATTTATGATTTGAATTCCAAGAACGTTATTGATGAGAACTATCAATTGGCCTCTACTCAGCAACGTAAAAATAAGGATATTCCAGAGGGTGGCTCTAAAGGTGTCATCTTATTGAACCCAGGATTGGTAGAACATGACCAGACATTTGTCGCCTTTTCCCAATATGTGGATGCAATGATTGACATTCTAATCAACGATCCATTAAAGGAAAACTATGTCAACCTTTTACCAAAGGAGGAAATATTATTTTTTGGCCCAGATGAAGGAACTCCTGGTTTCGTGGATTGGGCAACTAACCATGCTCGTGTGAGGAACTGCCCATGGTGGAAATCATTTTTGACTGGAAAATCCCCATCTTTGGGTGGTATTCCCCATGACGAATATGGTATGACTTCTCTGGGTGTTCGTGCTTATGTTAATAAAATTTACGAAACTTTAAACTTGACAAATTCTACTGTTTACAAATTCCAAACTGGTGGTCCGGATGGTGATTTAGGATCCAATGAAATTCTTTTATCTTCGCCAAACGAATGTTATTTGGCAATTCTGGACGGTTCAGGTGTCCTGTGTGATCCTAAAGGTTTAGATAAAGATGAATTATGCCGCTTGGCACATGCAAGGAAAATGATTTCCGATTTCGACACTTCCAAATTATCAAACAACGGATTTTTTGTTTCTGTGGATGCAATGGATATCATGCTACCAAATGGTACAATTGTAGCTAACGGCACAACCTTCAGAAACACCTTTCATACTCAAATTTTCAAATTTGTGGATCATGTCGACATTTTTGTTCCATGCGGTGGTAGACCAAACTCAATTACTCTAAATAATCTACATTATTTTGTTGACGAAAAGACTGGGAAATGTAAAATCCCATATATTGTGGAGGGTGCCAATCTATTTATAACGCAACCTGCTAAAAATGCTTTAGAGGAACATGGCTGTATTCTGTTCAAAGATGCTTCTGCCAACAAAGGTGGTGTCACATCTTCATCAATGGAAGTGTTGGCCTCACTAGCGCTTAACGATAACGACTTCGTGCACAAATTTATTGGAGATGTTAGTGGTGAGAGGTCTGCGTTGTACAAGTCGTACGTTGTAGAAGTGCAGTCAAGAATTCAGAAAAATGCTGAATTAGAGTTTGGTCAGTTATGGAATTTGAATCAACTAAATGGAACCCACATTTCAGAAATTTCAAACCAATTGTCCTTCACTATAAACAAATTGAACGACGATTTAGTTGCTTCTCAAGAGTTGTGGCTCAATGATCTAAAATTAAGAAACTACCTATTGTTGGATAAAATAATTCCAAAAATTCTGATTGATGTTGCTGGGCCTCAGTCCGTATTGGAAAACATTCCAGAGAGCTATTTGAAAGTTCTTCTGTCGAGTTACTTATCAAGCACTTTTGTTTACCAAAACGGTATCGATGTTAACATTGGAAAATTCTTGGAATTTATTGGTGGGTTAAAAAGAGAAGCGGAGGCAAGTGCTTGAGCTTCAATAAAATTGTTTTGTATAAATTAGTTCTGCCGTCAGAAAAGAAAATTAAACATATGTGTATGTTCTTCTCAGCGTTTTATTGTGTACTAAGTAAAGTTGTTTATATGTCCATTATTTTTAATCTAAAAAAAGCATTTGATATTTTTTCCTTCAAGTTATCCATTATACTAGGCAGTCCTCCTCAGGGAGCCATGCTTCAGCTGAAACTTTAGGAAAGGCGCGCTACGCAGGAAGCGCTCTTATTAAAGGGTTTTTTCAAATAAACTAAAAATGAATAACAACGATCGAAAATCAATAAAAACTGCAGGAGGCAGCATGTCACTTTCAAATAAGACTGTAAAGGAATTACGACAACTACTAAAGGAAAGGTACACCGTGGAGGATGAACTAACTGAATCTATAGCGCTGTCAAGTATGCGATTCAAGCCGTCGCAAGAACCTGAATTTCATGCGCTAAGCCAATCTTCCTTGCTCAAAACTAAACTAAAACAACAAAGTAGTACAGCTATTCCGAGTTACACCCACGTACTTATATCAAAATTATCATGTGAAAAGATCACCCATTATGCAGTTCGTGGAGGAAATATTGAAATCATGGGCATATTAATGGGATTCACATTAAAAGATAATATTGTTGTAATGGACTGTTTCAATCTTCCCGTAGTAGGGACAGAAACTCGCGTAAATGCACAATTGGAGTCATACGAATATATGGTTCAATATATCGACGAGATGTATAATCATAATGACGGTGGTGATGGGCGAGATTACAAGGGCGCTAAACTGAATGTTGTTGGCTGGTTCCATTCACATCCTGGTTACGACTGTTGGTTAAGTAATATAGATATCCAAACCCAGGATTTGAACCAGAGATTCCAAGATCCATATGTCGCAATTGTGGTCGATCCCTTGAAAAGTCTGGAAGATAAAATTTTAAGAATGGGTGCATTTAGGACAATTGAAAGTAAAAGTGATGATAATAGTGCCACTTCATACTATGAACTAGAAACAATAATATTTGATTCAGAATTGAACCGAGCGCTATTTGAAACAAAGTTAAACTTACATTGCGTAATAGAGGATGATGAGTCAGAACAAATATCATTAAATAGATTGATCGATTCAATGAAGCAGTATAGCTATTTGATGGATTCCAAAAATGTTAGAACAAGGATTAAGTTGGCTACTACCAGTGAACGTGTTAGCAACGAAAATAAAAAAAACATTGACTATCAAAACCGTTCAACAAGGTCTCAGTTCTGCCTCAATACGCAAAGGGGGGATAGCACTGAAACAAGCTCCTTTGGAAGCATGTTTTCAGGTGATAATACTAGTGACGTAGATATGGAAGATAGAAACCTTACCGAGTTCGACAGTACTGACACTAGTCTGTGCATAAACGGCGAACCGAGCATTCATGTAAATCGCGTGGAAAGAAGCAGCAGGTCTACCGACAATTTTCACAATTCTAAAAAACGCATGAACAGCAATCAGGAAAAATGTCATGATGAGGGCAATGATATGTTACAGAGAAATGTCTTGGAGACAGATTATGCAAGAGCAAAAAATCGAATACTTGCGTCAAAGATAAAACAATATGAGCGGTTACGTTTTTACAAGGACACCTTTACATTATGAATTCCTAACGTTGCTCCAATGACGCTGCAATAGCTTATGTTTATCTGCAACGTACTTTTAATAGTTATTCCTTCTTGAATCTCTATAAGTATATCTATACCGGGTGACAATTTGATATTTTCGTACGCCGTTATGTGTTGGTTTTTGGTCTTACTGATAAAATGGCATCGAGCTTACAACTGAAGAGAAAGACGATGCATCAGTCAACTTAATTCTCTAATAAAACAGACAGCATTTCCTCGGATCCATTTCGTACATATAAAATCCGAAGCTTTTCAGGACAAAATACTATTTTTCTGTCACTACTAAACGGGATAGTGCTAAACGGGATAGTAGAGATAGCTGCCAAATAAGATCAAGAAATTGTGATTTTAAATACTTTATACGAAGATGGTGTACACAGGATTTGGTTTGGAGCAGATAAGTCCAGCTCAAAAGAAACCTTATAATGAACTAACTCCGGAAGAACAGGGTGAACGGGGTGCTGAAATGATCATGAACTTCATGACTTCCTGTCCTGGAAAATCAGTTGTGAGTGGTGTAACAGGGTTTGCACTGGGTGGTGTTTTAGGCCTGTTCATGGCGTCAATGGCATATGATACACCTCTTCATACACCTACACCTGCAAATACAGCAGCAACTGCAACTGCGGGAAATATAGGTGTGGGTGGAATATCAAGAACAGTTCAGCAAATATCTGATTTACCTTTCCGGCAGCAAATGAAACTTCAATTTACCGATATGGGTAAAAAATCCTACTCTAGTGCTAAGAATTTTGGCTACATTGGTATGATATATGCTGGGGTTGAGTGTGTCATAGAGTCACTTAGAGCTAAAAATGATATTTACAACGGAGTAACCGCAGGGTTTTTTACCGGTGCTGGGCTGGCATACAAAGCTGGACCACAAGCTGCTTTAATGGGTGGTGCCGGGTTTGCTGCCTTTTCAGCTGCAATTGATTTGTATATGAAAAGTGAGGATGGTAGACCACCACAAAACGATTTTAAAGAATGAATAGACGAATTTCGACGAACGATGAATGTTTTATATTTGTAAATATCACCTATCTTAATATTCTGCACGACCGTCCCAGAATTTAAGAACGCTTAATAATTTCCAGAACTACTGTTACTAGTAAAGCAAAAAAAAATTCCGTGGGAGAATTAACCATGCTTTAACTAGACTCTGGGCCGAGCATTTTTGCTGGAAGAAAATGGGAAGTGTAAAAACGATACCCTTTCCAATTTTCCCATGTCGATGAATTCGAGGCGTTAGAGACTGCCGCTGAACTCAAGTGATAGTCACACTTTAATATTAATAAATTGGAAGATTTCAGTCACGTATTTGACAGAGGAAAATATAAAAATAAGAAGTAATAAAAGTAAATCATTATATATAAAAAAAATTAAGCATTATTCACACCTGATAAGGATTTTCTAAAAGACGACGCCATTATTAGAACAGGAGCAAGTCAAATCGTTAAGCAAAGAAAAGAAAAAGAAAAAGAAAAAGTATGTGAAGGGTATAGACGAACAAAAAGGAAATCATTGAATTTATGGCATTTGATTGACGTTCCTGTTTGGTTCTGCAGTGCTACCACTCATAGCGCCAGAGTGAGCTCCTTCTGTGACCTTTTCTTGATAAGACCGATCACCTGACTCATCCGTAGAGTAAGCGTGCTGGTCCACTGCACTGTTAGCGACATTCGCAGAACCAGGATTACGATCGTTGGTGGTGTAACGCGTTTTAGGGTCCGCTGTTGTTGTGGTGTAACGTGTGTTGGTGGTGGTAGTATGGTACTGCCCATTGGGGTCATTAGTTGCATAGCGTGCGTCGCCATTCGGTTCAGATGTGTAAGCAGCATTATCACCTGCACCTGCTTCGACATCACCGGTCCTAACATTGGTGTTATCGTAAGCAGCTGTTTCTTCAAAAGGCTCGCTTAAAGCTAGTCCGCTCCACCTATGGAGCTTTGTACCCATAGAAGCGCCGCTTCTCCACATTCCTTGGGTTTGATAACGCTTCCTGATAGGTGTTAAGACGTTAATTCCCAGTAATATCACACTGATCAAAAACAGTACAAAGCAAAGGCCAGAAAAGGCGATTGCCGCCTGAGAAGAATTACATGCTCTTCTATGACTGTCAGCAGTATATTGGCCACTGTACGGATTATAGTATAATCCGTCTGCATTAGTGTTGCTACAGCTACGTTCACCTTGAGCTTTGGCAAGAACAACGAAAGCTGCTAGCCATAGCATACAAACGATCAATTCGGCACAGAAGTACATTCCTATGTAGATCAATGTGGGTAGGGCCAGACACAAAATACCTAAGGCAATCAGATAAAACACACTAATGACACCTGTTGCCAATGTGAAGTTGGTTTTCTTATTACCTCTATTTCCATAGGCGTGGATGGCATACGCCAAAAGTGACATCACCAAAACAGATGATGCAAATTGAGAAAATCTCAAAAGTGTTAAGAAAACTCCAGTAACTCGTTTCATAACGTTGATATAATGTATCTATTTGGTTTATGTTCCTCAATTGAAAAAAAAAACCGTAAACTTTCGTACTGAGAACATCAAAGCATAATGGTAACGGACGCTTTGTTGAACCTTTTTATACGTTGTCTTTTAGGGAATGTTAACCTACCATCGTCATCCCTTAAGATACGGTTTCAATATCCCTTGGAAACCAAATATACGTTAAAGTCATCAACGAGTATGCTTACTGGTTTATTAGTAACACAAACCTCAAAATCTCCTTGACTATCGTCAATTTAAGGGTATATATCCCCTTTCTCATTGTGCGTTTCTTTTTCCATGCCAGGCCAATACTCTCCTATGACTGGAAATACACTGTAAACATGCTTTTAGCCCTCTGGATTAGTAAGACTGGCAGGGCATCGCTTCGCCGTCCCTTTTTTCACTTTTACATTTTTTTTTTTCATTTTCGCCCTTAAAGTTTTTTAAAGTTGATTTACTTACTTTTATGTAAAGAATATAAAACAATTCTAGACTTTCTTGGCGAAGGTTATTGAAGGAAGCGTGAATTCAAAAATCCATCACAGATATTTTGTATTCATTTTTTTGGGGAGGGCTCCTTTCCGCTCTACTCAACTTCACTGAGAACATAACATGGAAAGATTTTGGTACTTTATCTTGCGAAAGAAAGATTGCAAATAATGTTTGCTTTTTATTTTCTTCTCGTATATATCTATAAGGTCAATCTTATTGGTCACTGTCAAGAATGATTGTAACGGGCCCTTCATTAGTTAAAGAGCAACTCATCATTGCGCCGAATTCACCATCCTTTACTTTTTCCTCACCCAAATCACTTCTTAGTAATTTTAAGAATTCTTCATAAAGTTCTTTAGCTATATGACCCTTTTGGGCCAAATGGAAATCGGGTTTAGTTCCCTTCTTGGTTTTTGCCATCAAAGTGAATTGAGACACGGATAGAATTTCACCATTGGCCTCTTTAATATTCTTCTTCCATAGATTTCTGGATTCATCTTCGAAGATTCTCAAACTAAGAACTTTTTTCGATAATTTATCTATCTCCGCCATAGAATCATCAATGGAAATACCTACTAAGAGCATATAACCATGTTTAATACTGTCACATAGATAGAGGTGTTAGTAAGAAAAATTGGTGCACTAACGAAGCTGAAAAAACCGGTAACATACCTTGAAATAACTTTTGAATCGACGACTACAGATGCTTGGCTGACTTTTTGTAAGACGATCTTCATTGTAAATCTGCTGCTGAATAATATGTGGATTATTTAATATGTACATGCAGCCTTGCTTAACGTGATTATACTTTTTAAACCTTTGATATCCAAATTTTTCAACGCCATAAGAGACGCGAAGGCCTAGTGAGATGCGAAATGCTAATTCAAAATGGAAATTTAAGAATATATTCATATATGTTTCTCTTTGGATACGAATGACCGTGGAAACTATCGCCTAAAAATGGATACCTTAGAAGAGCCTGAGTGTCCTCCACATAAAAATCGTATTTTTGTGAGCTCGAGTAAAGACTTTGAAGGCTATCCTAGCAAAGCAATAGTTCCCGTGCAATTCGTGGCGCTTTTAACCTCAATACACCTGACTGAAACAAAATGTTTGCTAGGCTTTTCTAATTTTGAGAGGCGAGGAAATCAATCCCAAGAAGATCAATATTTAATCAAACTGAAGTTCAAAGATAGGGGCTCGGAGAGGTTAGCCCGGATCACTATTTCCTTACTTTGCCAATACTTTGATATTGAACTGCCAGATTTAGATTCTGACTCAGGCGCATCCCCAACAGTAATACTGAGAGATATTCACCTTGAAAGGTTATGTTTTTCAAGTTGTAAAGCTTTATATGTATCAAAACACGGGAACTATACTCTATTCTTAGAGGACATAAAACCGTTGGATTTGGTAAGTGTGATAAGCACCATATCTACAAAATTGACAAATAGCAGCAAGCATTCGTTATCAGAACTTTTTTCAGAATGTGATTTGAACAACTCACTTGTGGATATCTTCAACAATTTAATAGAAATGAATAGAGACGAGAAAAACAGGTTTAAATTTGTAAAGTTGATTCACTACGATATAGAACTAAAAAAGTTCGTTCAAGACCAACAAAAGGTATTATCGCAGAAATCAAAAGCCGCAGCAATTAATCCTTTCTTTGTGCCAAATAGACTAGGGATACCTTACATTGAATCCCAAAACGAATTCAACTCGCAGCTTATGACGCTTAATGTAGATGAACCGACCACAGATATAAGTAACATGGGAGAGGAAATGCATGACAGCGCAGATCCCATTGAGGATTCAGATTCCTCAACTACCTCCTCTTCCGGGAAATATTTCAGCTCAAAATCCTACATCCAGTCACAGACACCTGAAAGGAAAACAAGCGTACCAAATAATTGGCACGATGATGATTCCGGAAGCAAGAGGAAGAGAAAGCTTTCCTTCCACAGTCCGAACGCGTCCTCAATCCGCAAAGCCATCAGTTATGAGCAACTTTCCCTAGCTAGTGTAGGCTCAGTTGAAAGGTTAGAGGGTAAAATTGTTGGCATGAATCCACCTCATTTCGCCAGTATAAATGAGTTCAAATATTGCACATTGAAATTATATTTTACGCAGCTCTTAGCAAATGTCCCAGACAAGGTCCTGGTGCCAGGCGTCAATTGCATTGAGATCGTTATCCCGACGAGAGAGCGAATCTGTGAGCTCTTCGGTGTTTTAAACTGTCAAAGCGACAAGATATCGGATATTTTACTACTGGAAAAGCCTGATCGAATTTCCGTCGAAGTTGAAAGGATCCTGTGGGACAATAACAAGACCGCCAGCCCAGGTATGGCAGTATGGAGTTTGAAGAACATTAGCACCGACACGCAGGCGCAGGCGCAGGTGCAGGTGCCTGCGCAATCGTCGGCGTCAATCAATCTGTCTCGCACAAGAATGAGCAAAATGGCAAGGAAAGATCCCACCATCGAATTCTGTCAGTTGGGACTCGACACTTTTGAGACCAAATACATAACAATGTTTGGCATGCTAGTCTCCTGCTCGTTTGATAAACCTGCCTTTATATCTTTTGTCTTTAGCGATTTTACCAAGAACGATATCGTCCAAAACTATCTTTACGACAGATATCTAATAGATTACGAGAACAAGTTAGAGCTGAACGAAGGCTTCAAAGCCATCATGTACAAAAACCAATTCGAAACGTTTGACTCTAAGCTCAGAAAAATATTCAACAACGGGCTAAGAGACCTACAGAACGGCCGCGATGAAAACCTTTCGCAATACGGCATAGTTTGTAAGATGAATATAAAAGTGAAAATGTACAACGGCAAATTGAATGCCATTGTGCGCGAATGTGAGCCGGTCCCGCATTCCCAAATAAGCAGCATCGCCTCGCCTTCACAGTGCGAACATTTAAGATTGTTCTACCAACGAGCGTTCAAGAGAATTGGCGAATCCGCAATTTCACGCTATTTCGAAGAGTACCGGAGGTTTTTCCCCATACATAGAAACGGTTCTCATCTCGCGAAACTGAGGTTCGATGAAGTAAAGCATGAACCAAAAAAATCACCCACTACACCAGCTCTCGCAGAACACATACCCGACCTGAATGCAGACGTGTCCTCCTTCGATGTAAAGTTCACAGATATATCCTCTCTCCTGGACTCCTCGGCTCGCCTCCCGCGCCCACAGCAAACACACAAGAGCAACACATTATACAGTTGCGAGGGCCGTATCGTCGCCATCGAGTACCACGCATCTGATCTCTGCTTCCATATCACGAATGAGCTCCCACTTTTACAAACCCGCGGCTTGGCCCCGGAGCGAGTGTTGCAACTACACATCATTACCTCCAAGAACTTTGCTTATTTTTTCAACCGCTCAAGCGCCTACTTACAGCGTCAGCCTCTTGAGGAAAAATATACGCAATTGGCACAATTTCTCGGCCATTCATTTAAATTCAATATAACCTCCTCGCTCACGCTGTTCCCTGACACTACCGTGGCACTCCAGATCTGGTGCCCAATTGAATGCACCTTTCGGGAATTGCAACAACAGCTGGCCCATCCGAAGGTTGCAGCGGCTCCTGATTCAGGGAGTCTTGATTGCGCAATTAATGCTACCGTCAATCCTCTGCGACTTCTTGCCGCGCAAAATGGCGTCACCGTGAAAAAGGAGGAGGATAATGACGATGACGCCGGAGCCGTTCCCACCTCGTAAGACATGATCCGCGCAGCCCAACGCGGCGGTGCCAAATTGCAGTGACGTCTCGGAGTAATATAAAAAAAAAAGACCAAATAACCAAACTTAAGGGTGCTCTGAATATAAGGGAGTGGAACGTTTTCACACGAAGGAAAAGGGAAAGAGGGGAGTGGTAAGAAGCAAGAGCCAATGAAAGGTCTTCCTTCCTTCTTGATGCTAAAACAAGGATAGTCTGGAATGAGGAGGAGCATTCGGCGCAGATGCCGACATATAAAAGGATGGTTGCTTTGCAACAGTTACTTGATCTTGCTTTGTTCTCTTGATTAGTTATCCGTTAGATGCAAACTTTAAGTACAGTAATTTTGAAGTGAATTAAAAAGAAAGAGGTATTTACGTTTAACGCTTATACTTTCCTTTTTATCCAAGTAACAAGTAACACTAATCACTATAATCTACCGCTATGATTTTCAAAAGGTTCGTTAATTTGCTCGTGTTTTTATTCCTACTCGGTGCTGGCTTATTGACGTTTTTTCTTATTCTGTCAGGAGGCAGAGAATCTGGAACGCTGAAAAATTTTTATTGGTTACAGGCTGATACAAACGGCTTTAACAGCGCTCCATCGACCACGAGATGGTACAATTACAATTGGTGCGGCTACGAAGACGGCCAGCTAGCTAATTGCTCTAGCAGGGCGCCCGCCAAGCCTTTCTCTCCCAGAGACAATTTTGGTAACTCTGTCAATTTACCATCGTCGTTCAGAAACAACCGGGATACCTACTATTATCTATCCAGGGTTGGATGGGCCATGCTGCTGATTTCCCTATTTTTCATCGTACTGGCGCTGGTACCCGGCTTTCTGGCTACCTTCCTTCCTTTCAAGGCAGTGCCAGTCCTGTACTGTGTGTTGTCCTGGTTGGCCTTTTTCTTCATTATATTGGCTGCATGCTTGTACACAGGTTGCTATGTGAAGGCCAGAAAGACCTTCCGCAACAGCGGGAGGTCTGCAAGGCTGGGACCCAAAAACTTTGCGTTCATCTGGACTTCGGTCTTCTTGATGCTCGTGAACGCCATTTGGTCCACTATATTCAGTGCTACCCACAAGGCCCACTCTACCTACTCGGACCACGACATGTATGCCCAATATGAAAGCCCTTCTGTTGACACCGGTGCTCAAATGGAGAAATCCACTTACAATAGTGGGGCGACGGACGGCGCGGGCCCTGTCACAGCCGCACCTGTGGTTGGACAGCCTCAACCTACAACCACCACTACTCCGGCTGGCAATGGCAAGTTCTTTCAAAAACTGAAAACAAGAAAGCAGGTGCCATCAGCTGAGTTAGAACCAGCTGGGGATGGTGGTCTTGCCGGGCCAGTGACGGTACGCGACTAGGAAGGAAATAATCACCATAAAATACTTCCTAATTTTTTTTTTTCTTCCTACATTCGCAGTACCATAACTCTGCATCTACCTCCAACCGAAATATTTTTTTGTGACATGGTATAATCCATATGTATCGTGCTGAAATTTTTTCTTGGAGATTTTCATTTATTCTCCACCATTCTTTCTCGCCTCCCCTTCTCCTTTTCCTTCTAATAATAACTTAGTTCTTTTTCCTTCTTCATTAAAGAGACTAAGAAAAAAAAAAACGTCAATAATACCCGGCACTTTAGTGTAATTAATAGTAATAATATTGAATTTAATTCTTTAATAATACCACCCCCTCAAGAAAATTAATATATAATACTAACTAACTCAAAAACACCTTTTTTTATATGTAACTGTAGAGATAAGAATAATACCGAACACCGTGAAGATTTCCCAGTGGAGAGCTATCAAGAATATCACCCAACCCAAGATATGAATATGAACGAGTCCATTTCCAAAGATGGTCAAGGCGAAGAAGAACAAAATAATTCTTCGTTTGGTGGTAAGCCCGGTTCCTATGATTCCAATTCAGATTCTGCTCAACGCAAAAAGTCTTTCAGTACTACAAAGCCGACCGAATATAACTTACCAAAAGAACAGCCCGAATCAACGTCCAAGAATTTGGAAACCAAGGCTAAAAACATTCTGTTACCTTGGAGGAAGAAGCATAATAAAGACTCGGAAACTCCACACGAAGACACTGAGGCGGACGCTAACCGCCGTGCCAACGTAACTTCTGATGTGAACCCTGTTTCTACCGACACCAAGTCAAGTTCTGGCCCTAATGCTACTATTACTACCCATGGATACTCTTATGTCAAAACAACGACACCCGCTGCTACAAGTGAGCAATCCAAAGTGAAAACGTCACCTCCCACTAGCCATGAACATTCAAATATAAAGGCGTCCCCCACTGCGCATAGACATTCCAAAGGTGATGCAGGGCATCCAAGTATTGCAACCACTCATAACCACAGCACTTCCAAAGCTGCCACTTCTCCTGTTACTCACACGCATGGTCATTCCAGTGCTACCACTTCCCCTGTCACTCACACACATGGTCATGCCAGTGTGAAAACCACATCTCCTACCAATACTCATGAGCATTCTAAAGCGAATACTGGTCCATCAGCCACTGCAACTACACATGGACATATCAACGTCAAAACTACCCACCCTGTTAGCCATGGTCACTCTGGTTCAAGCACTGGTCCTAAATCCACCGCTGCTGCACAGGATCATTCCAGTACTAAAACTAACCCTTCAGTTACTCATGGACATACAAGTGTTAAAGATAACTCCTCAGCTACGAAGGGTTATTCGAACACTGATTCCAACTCAGATCGAGATGTCATACCTGGTAGTTTCCGGGGCATGACTGGTACTGATGTGAACCCTGTTGATCCTAGTGTTTACACAAGTACAGGCCCAAAGAGTAATGTTAGTTCCGGTATGAACGCTGTCGACCCTAGTGTCTACACGGACACAAGTTCGAAGTCTGCAGATCGTAGAAAGTACTCTGGCAACACTGCGACTGGTCCTCCTCAAGATACAATTAAAGAAATTGCACAGAACGTGAAGATGGATGAGAGCGAACAAACTGGATTGAAAAATGACCAAGTTTCTGGTTCTGATGCAATCCAACAGCAAACTATGGAACCTGAACCCAAAGCAGCAGTCGGGACAAGTGGTTTTGTAAGCCAGCAACCTTCTTATCATGATAGCAATAAAAACATTCAACACCCAGAAAAGAATAAGGTTGATAATAAAAATATATCAGAAAGAGCGGCTGAAAAATTTAACATTGAAAGAGATGACATTCTGGAATCCGCCGATGATTATCAACAGAAAAACATTAAATCCAAGACGGATTCTAATTGGGGTCCAATTGAATATAGTTCCAGCGCTGGTAAAAATAAGAATCTGCAGGATGTTGTTATACCTTCTAGTATGAAGGAGAAATTCGACAGCGGTACATCTGGATCTCAGAATATGCCTAAAGCGGGAACCGAATTAGGACATATGAAGTATAATGATAATGGTAGGGATAACTTGCAATATGTTGCCGGTTCACAAGCTGGTTCTCAAAATACGAACAACAATATTGACATGTCACCCCGTCATGAAGCAGAATGGTCCGGGCTTTCTAATGATGCCACCACCCGAAACAATGTTGTATCACCTGCTATGAAGGACGAAGATATGAATGAAGATTCTACTAAACCTCATCAATATGGGTTGGATTATTTGGATGATGTTGAAGACTACCACGAGAATGATATTGACGACTATTCAAATGCAAAGAAAAACGACTTGTATTCTAAGAAAGCGTACCAGGGAAAACCATCGGATTACAATTATGAGCAGAGAGAGAAAATCCCAGGTACTTTTGAACCTGATACGTTGTCAAAATCAGTGCAAAAACAAGATGAAGACCCGTTGTCTCCAAGGCAAACCACTAACCGTGCTGGTATGGAGACTGCAAGAGATGAGAGTCTTGGCAATTACGAATACTCGAATACTTCTGGTAACAAAAAATTATCTGATTTAAGCAAAAATAAATCAGGCCCAACTCCAACGCGTTCTAATTTTATTGACCAAATTGAGCCAAGAAGAGCAAAAACAACACAGGATATTGCATCCGATGCCAAGGATTTCACCAATAATCCGGAAACAGGTACTACTGGAAACGTAGATACAACCGGAAGGATGGGTGCAAAATCCAAGACCTTCAGCTCGAACCCTTTTGATGATAGTAAAAATACAGACACTCATCTCGAAAACGCTAATGTTGCTGCCTTTGATAATTCCAGATCTGGAGACACTACATACTCCAAATCAGGGGATGCTGAAACAGCTGCTTACGATAATATTAAAAATGCGGACCCTACATATGCCAAATCACAAGATATTACTGGAATGACTCACGATCAGGAACCATCATCAGAACAAAAGGCCAGTTACGGTTCTGGCGGCAATTCCCAAAATCAAGAATATTCTAGCGACGATAATATTGATGTCAATAAGAATGCGAAAGTTTTAGAGGAAGACGCACCGGGCTACAAGCGTGAAGTAGATTTGAAGAACAAACGTAGAACCGACCTTGGTGGTGCCGACGCCTCAAACGCTTATGCTGCCGAAGTTGGTAATTTCCCTAGTTTGATTGACCCACATGTCCCAACATACGGATTTAAAGACACCAACACCTCTAGTTCTCAAAAGCCATCTGAGGGCACCTACCCAGAAACCACTTCCTATTCAATTCATAATGAAACAACTTCTCAGGGAAGGAAAGTGTCGGTGGGTTCAATGGGTTCCGGAAAATCAAAACATCATCACAATCATCACCGTCACAGCAGACAGAATTCTTCAAAAGGGTCTGACTACGACTATAATAATTCTACTCATTCAGCCGAGCACACTCCAAGACATCATCAGTACGGTTCCGATGAGGGTGAGCAAGATTACCATGACGACGAGCAAGGTGAGGAACAGGCTGGTAAACAAAGTTTCATGGGTAGAGTGAGAAAAAGTATTTCTGGCGGTACTTTTGGATTTAGGAGTGAAATTTAAACACTTCTCGATTAACAAATTCCCAGTATTCTTTGAAATCTATTTTTCTTCCTCAATTGAATTTGAATAACTGTCTACGCGGACTCCTCCTATCTACAACTACAACACATTTTAACCACTTTATTACCACTTTCCTCTTTCATTTATTTTTGTCTTTTATGTTGTCAATTTACTAGTATTTTTTTTTTTTTCATTTACGTTCAAGGTTTTTTATACTCATTTAACTTGTCTTAGGTTATTTATATATATACCTATATATTTATATATATATATATATGTATGTATATATTATTATCACCAAATGAGAAATAATAGCTAATTTGATTTTTGATTATTTAAAATATTGGTTTGTTCTTTCTGCAAACATCTCGTTTGGTACGATATTAGTGAAAAACGATGTAATTATCAACACGTGCATTACCCAGCGTTATATTTTCATTACCCGGACGTGGTGTTTTTTGTTTTTTAATGTTTCTTAGACTTAAAGAGGAATGGAATGGTTATTTGGATTAAATCATAGAAAAGTACAATTAAGGTTACGGCAGGAGCCTCGAACCGGTAGTTTTACAGAAAATAGACCCATCTGGTGGCAACACTAAATCATTGAAATAATAGCAAACAATTGTTTCAAAACTCCTCCCATTTGGATCTCATCTCAATTGTTTTTTCCTTCTTAGTTAAAAGTTCACGAAATTAGGAAATCTAAGAATCAAAATATAATCCGCTGTTATTTCTGCGTGTAAAGGTTTATCTTCTACTTGTGTCATATTTCACAAATTATCACTTTGCTAAAACAAGGGACTGACTTCTTTCTTTATTTTTCGAGCATTTTTCAAAAAAGCAGGGTTTTTGAAAACAGGAACCTTAGTTGCCACATCTACGCTGAAAAATAACGCTTAAGGTTTCTCAATTAACAATGTCATTAGTGCATAATCAGACGAATTTAAACGAATCCAAATTTCTTATAGAAAGGGCATTTAGTTCTAGTTCAGAAACCGTTCCATTATCAAAGGAGGCAACATATCCCATGCCAACTGCATATAGTTTTTCCGCAGTTAGGAGCAACAGCGAGACTAACATTAAAAGAGAGAACCCGCAAGGTTTTGCAAAAGAACCTATTATGACTTCTATGCTTCATAATTTGACCATGTCCACGGGGAAAGGGAACGGGAATGACGTCAATTCTTTAGCCCCACATGATATGGATGTTGGCCCCTACTGTCTTTTGCTGAGGAATTTGCCAAAAGACATTACACTAAGAGAGTGTTATTGTATATTTTCACTAGCAACTGGGGTGTCAAGTATAGAACTAAAAAGGGATGATAGAGAACCCTTTAATGACAATGAAAAAGTCGTTGTGGTCAAATTTGGATCCCTTTCTTTAGTAACCCATTATGCTAATATATTAAACTCGAAGTCTGAGATTTTTGGGCCTAGTTTCCCCTTTAGGTCTCACATTGACGTAGTAAATGAACAAACGCAGCTTCCAGTGAGTTTTCAAGAACATGTTTCATCTGGCACTACAAATAGTTCTCCAAAGAATTACCAATTGTCGTCCAGTGCGCAAAATGAAATTCAAAATCAAAGTTTTAATACTATATCATATGGAAAAACTAGTTCCTCTCCATTAGGGCCTTCAGCGGCCAAGCCAAGGCCTTCATTACTTTCAGAGAGATCCCTCCGTTTCTCATTCAATGACCCATTCGGATTGGAAACAATCTCTCAAAGAAAAGAATCCGTACCCTTTCTACGAAATAGCATCTCACAACATGATTTATCAAACGTAACCACCACACCAGTTCCAGCAGGAATGCCACCTCAGAAGGACGCTGGCAAGTCACTTTTGCTACTAGAAAAGGATGAAATAAATGAAAGTATTTGGAATGGTGATGAATTAGTTAATGATGTTGGTAATTCTTCATTTGGTGCATCTTTACAAGAGCCTCCGATGTCATCTACGCCTGTGATGGAGTGGAATGCTTCCTCAACTGCTAATATTCCTCTTTTTCAATTATCTAGCCAAGAAAATCATCAGTCTAATCTGTTGCCTCCATCCCACCATTCAATTAGCCAGGATGTTCCACATATTCAATCACAACCTAATCTGAACAATTCAGGAGTAATACATTCCGCGACTTCTCTACCGCATTATCACTTATTGAACCAAATTAATGCTTCAACTAAGACACAAAGTATTCAGCAGAGCGTTTCGAATGTTCCTTCCAATTTGGACCTGAATCTCCAAACGGAAAATGGCCACCCACAATCTTCTGCTCCTAACGGGTCTTCAATATTCAACAACCAAAAGGTGAATCAAGGCTTTTTAGTGAGTGAACAAGACACCAGTACAATATCACGACAGAAAGAATGTTCTTCTACAGCTTCTGCCTCTGCATTTTCGAAAAATAACGAAACAAATGTGGCAGGTTCCACAACTATTTCACAGGCTGACCTATCACTACTAGCCAAGGTGCCACCACCAGCCAATCCCGCGGACCAAAATCCTCCTTGTAATACTCTTTATGTGGGTAATCTACCTCCGGATGCCACGGAACAAGAATTAAGGCAATTGTTTTCTAATCAGCAAGGTTTTCGTAGATTATCCTTCAGGAATAAAATGAACTCTCACGGTCATGGCAACGGTCATGGCCATGGTCCAATTTGTTTTGTAGAATTTGAGGATGTTAGCTTTGCCACTAGAGCATTGGCAGAATTATATGGTAGTCAACTACCTCACCCCCGTCCTTCCCTCAACAACAAAGGAGGTATCAGGTTGAGCTTCTCTAAAAATCCATTAGGCGTTAGAGGCTCAAACAGTAGGAGTAAATCTGGTTACAGCTTTAATGGAAGTTACGGGAAATCATGATAGATTTAGTATTGCTTTATTAATTTTCTTTTGCTTTACTTTCTGACCTTCGTTTTTACTTTTTGGATTTTGCAGTTTTTTCATGCTCTACTTATTTAGTTTATGCCATATTTAAATTTATCCCTACAATTATTTGACACTGTTTGTATGTGTGTTCCCTTCTTGAAGGCTGTGCTGAGGAAACTTTGTAGTTGGTACATAAATTTTTGATCAAAAGTAAAAATACCCCCGTTCGGTAACTTATACATTTATTTATTTATTTATTTGCTCAGCTTTGGATTTTGTACAGATACAACTCAATCTCTACCCGATGCAATAGAGGCTAAATCAGTATACGTGTCATTTTTTTTAATTTGGCTCCTTGTGCTCTGTTGTAGAGAATTGATTGAAGATGATGAACCGTTTAGTTTATTCTGATTTATTAGTTTTTCCCTCAATTTCAATTCGTGTGCTTTTCTTTCTAATTCTTGAATTCTTTTTTGTAATTCTTTAGCTGACTGGGCCTCCAACTCTTCCAGTTTTTGTTGTCTTGCTAAAATTCTTTCATGTCTCAAGACATATGGAACGGTTTCTGAAATATTTCTTAACTTGGTACGCTCTGGTAAGTCCGGAGAGTTCAAGAATTTTGGTGAAGATTCTGTTTTGATAGATCTTATCAAATTTTCATTTTCTTGTTTTATTTCTCTACCCAACTGTCTCACGGGAGACATTTCCTGTTCATTTTCTGCTGAATCATGTTCGCCATTGTCTTCGTATTCGTTTTCCTTAAAGTTTCCACTTACTTGGTTTCTTGGTGTGTCCGCTCTCAAATTGTTTGCAAGAGTTTGAGAAGAATTGAATTGACCAGTGCTTATCAAAGAGGCAAAGTTGCTTAAACTTGGAGCATTTGACTGTCTCTTTGTAGAATTAGGACCAATTTCTTCAGTGTTGGCCACGGACGATAGTTTTTCGGAACGGTAATTCTCGTAAAGCAAATTTTGCGTGGTGTCTTTGAATTCTTGTAAGTGAGAACCAAACAGGACGTTTTTTAAAACTTTCAAATCCGAAATTTTGTCGTCGTCGATTGATATTATCCCCCACGGATACTCCCTAACGTATCTACCTTCACTATCTCTGGTATCTGAAGTTATAATAGCAAATGGTTGCAAGGATGCCAAGGCTTGATTCTCTTCCATGGATTCCAAATCATCATCTTCAGGGTCAACCTCAAATTTGTAAATTGGGACGTTGTATCTTTCCACATCAAACATAATATTTTTCCTGAATTGAGTTAGCTCCTCCTTGGTGAATGAGTCAGCTCTTGTTATTATTGGCAGTACGTTTGTGTATTTGGAGATGCTTTTCATGAGCTCTACATCGACTTCTCTCAGACCGTGTCCAGTGGGCTCAATAAAATATAATGCTACGTGAACCCTGGTGTCCTCAAACCTCGGATTCCTTTTAATTCTGGTTTCCTCAGCTAAAACAATGTCAAATTGTTGTTCTAAATACGACATAACTTCCTCAGAACACAACGAATCGTCCAAGTTTTCGCCTATACCATGCGTCATAATCAAGTTGAAAAACACGGTATCATCCTCGTTCATTTCTGGCTTTCCTTGATCTTTGTTGCCCCCAAGTTCTAATGAAGTGGAGGTGATGGTAATACCTGGTTCCAAATTGGCTCTCATTGGATCGAATTCAGAAACATAAGATGGAATCCCATTTTTCGAATTAAATGAAACAACTTTTGTCGGAGCAATAACTTTTACTTCTGGGTTAGAGCTAATACTAGCATTTGATTTACCGTATTGATACTTATGCGGAAAGATCTTAGTTTCCAATAGATTGTTAGCAAAGGTGGTCTTTCCTGTACCTGCTGGCCCACATAGTAACATTGTGTATGTGATCCCACGTTTATGTTCTTTCTTTCTACGAAATAAGTTAATTGGCGGTGTTGAAGCAGTGCTCATGATTAATAATATATTTTTCTAGCAATTATAAGCAGATCTTTGGGGCTCTTGTTTTATTATTTCACTTGCTGGGTACATTGATCTTGCTCGAAAGCTTGTTATATTCTTTTCGCAGTTTGGCACTTTAAAAATCGCGCGGTTACCCGCAAGCAACGCCAGTTTTTGTCAAGAACTAAATTGCACAACTATATCAAGAATGAAAGCAGAAATATGGACGTGATTCTGAGTTTAAATGGTGCCAATTGAGCAATTTTATCGCGGATTATAGAGCATGTCAGATTGGAAAGTGGACCCAGATACCCGTAGGCGTCTTTTGCAATTGCAAAAGATTGGTGCAAATAAGAAATGTATAGATTGTGGTGCGCCAAATCCACAATGGGCCACGCCTAAGTTTGGAGCTTTCATTTGCCTTGAATGTGCCGGTATCCATAGAGGGCTTGGTGTGCATATATCTTTTGTAAGATCTATCACTATGGATCAGTTTAAACCGGAGGAACTTCTTCGTATGGAAAAAGGTGGTAACGAACCTTTGACTGAATGGTTCAAGTCGCATAATATTGACCTGAGTTTACCACAAAAAGTGAAATACGATAACCCCGTCGCAGAGGATTATAAAGAAAAGTTAACATGTCTTTGCGAAGATAGAGTATTTGAAGAGCGTGAGCATTTGGATTTTGATGCTTCCAAGTTATCAGCAACCTCTCAAACCGCTGCATCCGCTACGCCTGGTGTTGCTCAAAGTCGAGAAGGGACACCACTGGAGAACCGTCGATCTGCAACACCAGCAAACTCTAGTAATGGTGCCAATTTTCAAAAGGAGAAGAACGAAGCTTATTTTGCTGAGCTGGGCAAGAAGAACCAATCTAGACCAGATCATTTGCCCCCTTCTCAAGGTGGTAAATATCAGGGCTTTGGAAGTACACCCGCAAAACCTCCACAAGAACGGTCTGCAGGGTCCAGCAATACTTTGAGCCTGGAAAATTTTCAAGCTGATCCTTTGGGAACATTGAGCAGAGGATGGGGCCTCTTCTCCAGCGCTGTAACCAAATCGTTCGAGGACGTAAACGAAACGGTTATTAAGCCTCACGTCCAGCAATGGCAATCCGGAGAGTTGTCAGAAGAAACGAAGAGAGCAGCTGCCCAGTTTGGCCAAAAGTTTCAAGAAACGAGTAGTTATGGATTCCAAGCATTTAGTAACTTCACTAAAAATTTCAATGGTAATGCAGAGGATAGCTCTACAGCAGGGAATACAACCCATACAGAATATCAAAAGATTGATAATAACGATAAGAAGAATGAACAGGACGAGGACAAATGGGACGATTTCTAATTTTAATATAGTTTTTCTCAACATTCAAGGAAAGTTCAATTCACATTGTAGCTATAATGGAGAAGTGGTTCTGTAAAGTTTACACGTAATACTTCTGTCTCTAAATTTGTATTTTTCATATCTTGACAAGAAGAGGTTTACTCTCTAGGATTATAAATAAGTCTACACCAGTATTCATAAATAGTTACCACAAGGCCATATCGTAAATTATTATACAACCTATTAATTACAAATAGAATTGCAATCCTTTCCCATCGGCGTTGTTGTACTGTTGCAAGGCTAATGACGGCTATTATTAAAAAATGTTTTAGACCTGGGACAATCGTTATCCTTTTCTTCATTATTTGGATGTTTGCGCCTTAAAATTATCCTGGGCACGAGTGAAACAAAGCTAAAACCTTTATTTAGCATGGCCATTGAATGTAACAATTATATATATCGCAAGCACAAAAAATCAAGGAGAGAGAACTACCACTTTGTTCATGTGTACAATGTTCATTATCTCCATAAGCAAAAAAAAAAAAATAGAAAACATATGCTATAAGGTTGATATTCTCACGAGTAAGCGGCACTTGCTACTTATTGACATTGCAGATTTTTGGCTACAGAAATAGTATATTAGAGATTATAATTGCTAATCAAATCAAAATATAAAATTAGTAAACCAAACCATTTATACCCTTCCTTAGTAGTTATGGATTGTTTTTTAATGATATTTCTGCAAACCAAAGAAAGATTGTTATCCAGATAGAATTTAGTTTTGATATTCATTTTTTTGTTGAAGATTGAACGCCATATCTGGGCCTCATAATTCAAAAGACGGTGCCATTATCGGTAGCGTTTCGCATTGTACTGGATTTCAGAAATTTCACAGTTGATGAATCGAAAAGAATGGTCTCATTGCAACACGTAAGGTTAAGATGTCCCTTTTTACCATTATAGGCAATAAATGAATCATAAAACGACCGTATACTGGTGAAATAGTAGGGAGAACGAGTACCTGTAGTAAAAAGTATAAATCATAGTTAATCGGGCAATGTCCCTCGATCAAGGAGTATTGTGTCATGTTCGAGACAAACGCCAACATTTTTGTTTCTTTTGGACAAATGTTGTTTGCATTTATGATCCGTTATATTTTGATCTAATGTAGAGTTGCACGTAGTTCTTACTGGCAAAGAAATCGATGCATACCAAAAAAGAATAAAGGTGATATTTGATCTTTACCGTTTAGTTCCAACGTAAAATTGTGCCTTTGGACTTAAAATGGCGTGGCAGAACTAACTCTTTATTTTTCCAAATCAGAAAAATTAATATGTTTTGCCGCGTTAAAACCTACATCAAAAAAGGCGGATCAAGATGTATGAAAGAAAGTGCGTAGAATAACGAACATTCATAGCTGTTCTGGAGGCTTTACAAAAGGTAATCTTTGTTAGGTGCGATTTTATCCGAAAAGCAATTACTCTCTATGTTAGTCATACAAACTGACTTCTGTGAGAGAATTATTTTCATATCAACGTAAGATCACATGGTTCCTTTATCAAGTACTACTATCATTCCATTATATGACCTATTTACTTCTTGAATCTTAGAGCTCATAATTCAAGCAAGTTGCGGAGCTAAGAATTTCACATGTTGTTGAACTTAACAATCTTCATTATACCCAATCGCTGCGTGCTGGAATTATGTTAAAAGTTACATCCTTTTTTTCATTTTTCCCTACGCTCAGGGCACTGTACTGCCCGTGCCTGCGATGAGATACATCAATTTAAAAAAAAAACCAGCATGCTATAATGCTGGAGCAAAAATTTCAATCAGAAATAGAAAAGACCTCAACAGTAATTAACCCAAAGGGGTATCAAATAATCGATGTGCTTTTTCACTCTACGGATGATCTGTGAGAAACTGATTTGGGCCGAATCGCGTAAAAAGTTTGATTCGTGGCGGCTAATGTCTGAGGGGCTCCAACAGGCTCGTAGAGCCTCGTTTCTTGAGGGCACAAAATGTCCAAGTAATATTCCCAAGAAAGAACCGCAGAGTGCTTTGATAAATCGGTTACAGGTCTTAACGTAGGTTTTGTCTCGCTAATTGCTATTGAGTAAGTTCGATCCGTTTGGCGTCTTTTGGGGTGTAACGCCAAACTTATTACTTTTCCTATTTGAGGTTGGTATTGATTGTTGTCAAAGAATGAAAATATACACAAACGCCACAATATACGTACCAGGTTCACGAAAACTGATCGTATGGTTCATACCCTGACTTGGCAAACCTAATGTGACCGTCGCTGATTAGCGGATCACGAAAAGTGATCTCGATACAATTAGAGGATCCACGAAAATGATGTGAATGAATACATGAAAGATTCATGAGATCTGACAACATGGTAGACGTGTGTGTCTCATGGAAATTGATGCAGTTGAAGACATGTGCGTCACGAAAAAAGAAATCAATCCTACACAGGGCTTAAGGGCAAATGTATTCATGTGTGTCACGAAAAGTGAGGTAACTAAATACACGATTACCATGGAAATTAACGTACCTTTTTTGTGCGTGTATTGAAATATTATGACATATTACAGAAAGGGTTCGCAAGTCCTGTTTCTATGCCTTTCTCTTAGTAATTCACGAAATAAACCTATGGTTTACGAAATGATCCACGAAAATCATGTTATTATTTACATCAACATATCGCGAAAATTCATGTCATGTCCACATTAACATCATTACAGAGCAACAATTCATTTTCATAGAGAAATTTGCTACTATCACTCACTAGTACTACCATTGGTACCTACTACTTTGAATTGTACTACCGCTGGGCGTTATTAGGTGTGAAACCACGAAAAGTTCAACATAACTTCGAATAAAGTCGCGGAAGAAAGTAAACAGCTATTGCTACTCAAATGAGGTTTGCAGAAGCTTGTTGAAGCATGATGAAGCGTTCTAAACGCACTATTCATCATTAAATATTTAAAGCTCATAAAATTGTATTCAATTCCTATTCTAAATGGCTTTTATTTCTATTACAACTATTAGCTCTAAATCCATATCCTCATAAGCAGCAATCAATTCCATCTATACTTTAAAATGCTTTCTGAAAACACGACTATTCTGATGGCTAACGGTGAAATTAAAGACATCGCAAACGTCACGGCTAACTCTTACGTTATGTGCGCAGATGGCTCCGCTGCCCGCGTCATAAATGTCACACAGGGCTATCAGAAAATCTATAATATACAGCAAAAAACCAAACACAGAGCTTTTGAAGGTGAACCTGGTAGGTTAGATCCCAGGCGTAGAACAGTTTATCAGCGTCTTGCATTACAATGTACTGCAGGTCATAAATTGTCAGTCAGGGTCCCTACCAAACCACTGTTGGAAAAAAGTGGTAGAAATGCCACCAAATATAAAGTGAGATGGAGAAATCTGCAGCAATGTCAGACGCTTGATGGTAGGATAATAATAATTCCAAAAAACCATCATAAGACATTCCCAATGACAGTTGAAGGTGAGTTTGCCGCAAAACGCTTCATAGAAGAAATGGAGCGCTCTAAAGGAGAATATTTCAACTTTGACATTGAAGTTAGAGATTTGGATTATCTTGATGCTCAATTGAGAATTTCTAGCTGCATAAGATTTGGTCCAGTACTCACAGGAAATGGTGTTTTATCTAAATTTCTCACTGGACGTAGTGACCTTGTAACTCCTGCTGTAAAAAGTATGGCTTGGATGCTTGGTCTGTGGTTAGGTGACGGTACAACAAAAGAGCCAGAAATCTCAGTAGATAGCTTGGATCCTAAGCTAATGGAGAGTTTAAGAGAAAATGCGAAAATCTGGGGTCTCTACCTTACGGTTTGTGACGATCACGTTCCGCTACGTGCCAAACATGTAAGGCTTCATTATGGAGATGGTCCAGATGAAAACAGGAAGACAAGGAATTTGAGGAAAAATAATCCATTCTGGAAAGCTGTCACAATTTTAAAGTTTAAAAGGGATCTTGATGGAGAGAAGCAAATCCCTGAATTTATGTACGGCGAGCATATAGAAGTTCGTGAAGCATTCTTAGCCGGCTTGATCGACTCAGATGGGTACGTTGTGAAAAAGGGCGAAGGCCCTGAATCTTATAAAATAGCAATTCAAACTGTTTATTCATCCATTATGGACGGAATTGTCCATATTTCAAGATCTCTTGGTATGTCAGCTACTGTGACGACCAGGTCAGCTAGGGAGGAAATCATTGAAGGAAGAAAAGTCCAATGTCAATTTACATACGACTGTAATGTTGCTGGGGGAACAACTTTACAGAATGTTTTGTCATATTGTCGAAGTGGTCACAAAACAAGAGAAGTTCCGCCAATTATAAAAAGGGAACCCGTATATTTCAGCTTCACGGATGATTTCCAGGGTGAGAGTACTGTATATGGGCTTACGATAGAAGGCCATAAAAATTTCTTGCTTGGCAACAAAATAGAAGTGAAATCATGTCGAGGCTGCTGTGTGGGAGAACAGCATAAAATATCACAAAAAAAGAATCTAAAACACTGTGTTGCTTGTCCCAGAAAGGGAATCAAGTATTTTTATAAAGATTGGAGTGGTAAAAATCGAGTATGTGCTAGATGCTATGGAAGATACAAATTCAGCGGTCATCACTGTATAAATTGCAAGTATGTACCAGAAGCACGTGAAGTGAAAAAGGCAAAAGACAAAGGCGAAAAATTGGGCATTACGCCCGAAGGTTTGCCAGTTAAAGGACCAGAGTGTATAAAATGTGGCGGAATCTTACAGTTTGATGCTGTCCGCGGGCCTCATAAGAGTTGTGGTAACAACGCAGGTGCGCGCATCTGCTAAAATGTGTATATTAGTTTAAAAAGTTGTATGTAATAAAAGTAAAATTTAATATTTTGGATGAAAAAAACCATTTTTAGACTTTTTCTTAACTCGAATGCTGGAGTAGTAATACGCCATCTCAAGATACAAAAAGCGTTACCGGCACTGATTTGTTTTAACCAGTATATAGATTATTATTGGCTCTTGATCAACTTTCCTCAGAGATATCAGTAACAGTTATCAAGCTAAATATTTACGCGAAAGAAAAACAAATATTTTAATTGTGATACTTGTGAATTTTATTTTATTAAGGATACAAAGTTAAGAGAAAACAAAATTTATATACAATATAAGTAATATTCATATATATGTGATGAATGCAGTCTTAACGAGAAGACATGGCCTTGGTGACAACTCTCTTCAAACCAACTTCAGCCTTTCTCAATTCATCAGCAGATGGGTCTTCGATTTGCAAAGCAGCCAAAGCATCGGACAAAGCAGCTTCAATCTTGGACTTGGAACCTCTCTTCAATTTAGAAGACAAGACTGGGTCAGTGACAGTTTGTTCGATGGAGGCAACGTAGGATTCCAATCTTTGTCTAGCTTCGTGCTTCTTGGCAAAAGCTTCATCGGCAGCCTTGAACTCTTCAGCTTGGTTAACCATCTTTTCAATTTCTTCAGAAGACAATCTACCGACAGCGTTGG
>ERZ794947.88-NODE-88-length-46605-cov-160.997121_pt1 | contig 46605 bp, 22 predicted proteins | sample MGYA00511908_ERZ794947 | MGnify/ENA primary metagenome ERZ794947 (study PRJEB30137, sample SAMN04331400) | food metagenome | isolation source: control ferment replicate 2c | study: EMG produced TPA metagenomics assembly of the Comparison of meta-barcoding and...
TCCCACAATTAATAAAAACAAACACAAAAATCACTCCGTCCCTCGTCTAATACAAATCTGGGTAGAGTCTTATTGGCAAGATAGTGAGACAACATTAAAAGATATCCTCAATTTTTGGTACAGTCACTTGGCTGAATATTATGAATACCAAGAACTGTTTGCAGACATAGTTCAGCTGTTTATAAACAAAAAAAGAACGAGGCAATTGAAGATTCATTACATTGGTCTAACTGATAAGGAAATCGAAGAAAATAAACCGCCCCTGGACTACGAAAACTTATTTCTCCAATACGAGATAGACAAAACGAACGCAAATGATGAATTGTGCGGTGCAACTGACCTCAGTGATTTACTTTTCCAATGGAAACAGGGTGAACCTCTAGAAGTCGAAGCCTTCGCTCTAAACGTATCTCCATGGTCACTTGCAAAGACATTGACTCTCTTAGAATCTTCTCTTTACTTGGATATTGAAACAATAGAATTCACAAGACATTTCAAACACAACGATACAACAATTGACTCCGTGTTTACGCTTTCCAACCAGTTATCGTCCTACGTTCTTGAGACAACTTTGCAGCAAACGCACACCATTTCCTACTGGTTACAAGTTGCACTGTCTTGTCTATACTTACGAAACTTAAACTCACTTGCTTCAATCATTACATCATTGCAAAATCATTCAATAGAAAGACTATCTCTCCCGATAGATGTTAAATCAGACCACCTTTTTCAGCGCCTAAAAGTCGTCGTACATCCAAACAACAACTACAACGTTTATAGAAGAACAATTAAACATATTTTCCACAGTCAGCTTCCTTGTGTACCTTTTACATCACTGCTTATCAGGGACATTACCTTCATAAGAGACGGAAACGATACATTCACTAAAGATGGTAATAACGTGAATATGCAAAAGTTCAACCAAATCACAAAGATAGTCGCTTTTGCGCAATATTTACAACAAAAGCAATATGAAGATATACACTGTTCAAATACTACTGCAAGAAGCTTATTAGGGGCTATGATAAAGGTGCACACTTTATATAACGACAACAAAGACAGGGCGTATCAAGTCAGTATAGCTAAGGTTCCAAGGCTTACCTAAAAACAGAACTGTTCAAAGAAAGATGACTTCCTTTTGCTTCTTGTACGCTCACAAATAATTAATATTCATGTTTAGTACTGAAAATTAAGAATACTTGCATAACTACAGTAGATAATATTTTTTGATAAGAAACCAGACGTAAATTAGATGTAATCTTTTATCAGATGTAATCTTTTACAGATATTACAGTCAACTTAATCAATTACCTAAAAAGGTTTAAGATTGTGCATAGGAAACGTTTCAATTACCGTATCTTTAGGCTACCGCCTCTTTCTTATTTTCCCTTACCCTTTTTTCAATCTAATTAATTGATGATTTCGCACGTGGGAAAAGTAATCCGATGCATTGAAAAATTATTACCAGAAAACAGTGTTTCACACCAAAAAAGCAGTCAGCTCTCAGATAAAGGTGCAGCAAAACTACGGTAAAGGCGGCTATTATTGTGCCTCGAAATGAGATTCTCACACTTTCTCAAATACAACGCTGTCCCTGAATGGCAGAATCATTACCTAGATTATAACGAATTGAAAAATTTGATCTACACATTACAGACAGATGAATTGAAACAAGAAACGCCAACCGGTGACTTAAACGATGACGCTGACTCTCAGACTCCAGGTCCAATCGCTGATATAGAAAGCAACATAGCTGCAGGAGAACCATCTTCATCGAAAAGAAGATTTACACATAAACTCAAGCGTAAGCTCTTTGGTTCTAAAACACCTTCAGGAAGCAAAAGGGGAGACTCCGACGAAAAGGCCATAGATGGGAACAATATTAACGAGGAAACAATTGAGTTAGACGAGTTATCTCCTCAAGGGAAAACCACCTCTTTCAATAAGAATTTTATACGTAAGAAATTCTTTGAATCACGCAGCTCATCTGTGAGTAGCGAGGGAAAGACACTCTTCAGTTCTTATGATACATTCGTAACTAACCTGAGCGACGAGAAATTGAAAGTAGATGATTTCTACAAAAGAATGGAAGCTAAGTTCTATGAAAGATTTGACCACTTGATTAATGATTTGGAGAAGGAAGGCATTGTAACAAGATTGAATGAAACTTTCAATCCTGAAATTCAAGCATTGCCTCCTTTAAGAGAAATTATTTCTGGTACATCAGAGACACATTCATCTAATAACCCATTTGAAATACACTCTTCAAACATCGACAGTGAATTGAGAAATAGGTTTGATTACAGCGAAGAAGAAATGGATGAAGATGATGACGTTGACGTGTTTGCTGACACTACCGACAATACCGCCCTCTTGAATTATTCGCAATTTAACATTAAATCTCAGAAAAAATCATTATTAAAACAGACAATAATAAATCTTTACATAGACCTTTGCCAGTTGAAATCTTTTATCGAATTGAACAGAATGGGTTTCAGTAAAATTACTAAGAAGTCTGATAAAGTATTGCACATGAACACTAGGCAAGAATTAATAGAAAGTGAAGAATTTTTCAAAGACACCTACATCTTCCAGCATGAAACTTTAAGCAGTTTAAACAGTAAAATTGCACAACTTATTGAATTTTATGCTGTTCTCATGGGTCAGCCTGGGAACGTAGATTCATGCAAGCAAGAGTTAAAGTCGTACCTGCACGACCACATTGTTTGGGAAAGAAGCAACACATGGAAAGACATGTTGGGCCTCTCTTCGCAAAATAACGATATAATAACTATTGAAGATGAAGCTGAGAAACTTATGCAAGAAAAGCTTCAAATTGAATATTTCAAGTATCCATTGCCTAAGCCAATTAATTTGAAGTTTACTAAAATTGAAAATTTGGCAGTTCCTAAGCTATTTTTTGGGAAAAGAGCAATGAAAATAGGCTTCATTATCATTGTCACAGGTGTTTTGTTGGGTGTTAAAACTTTCAATGACCCTGTCGAACACCGGTGTATGGCATTGGTAGAATGCTGTGCTTTCTTATGGGCTAGTGAAGCCATTCCATTACACATCACAGGTTTATTGGTTCCCCTTCTAACTGTCCTTTTTAGGGTACTAAAAGACGATGACGGTAAGGTAATGGGAGCAGCAGCTGCCTCTACAGAAATCTTAGGTACAATGTGGTCGTCAACAATTATGATTTTATTAGCAGGTTTCACATTGGGTGAAGCCTTGTCGCAATATAACGTTGCGAAAGTTTTGGCATCGTGGTTATTGGCCCTTGCAGGTACCAAGCCAAGAAATGTCCTTTTAATGGCAATGAGTGTTGTATTCTTTCTTTCGATGTGGATTTCCAACGTTGCCTCCCCAGTATTGACATATTCTCTATTAACACCCTTACTAGATCCGCTGGACTACACTTCACCGTTTGCTAAGGCATTAGTCATGGGTGTTGCACTTTCGGCAGATATTGGTGGTATGGCTTCACCTATTTCTTCGCCACAGAATATCATCTCCATGCAGTACTTAAAACCTTATGGAATCGGCTGGGGGCAATTTTTTGCTGTCGCTCTGCCTACAGGTATTCTATCGATGCTGTGCTCCTGGGCCTTGATGATACTCACCTTTAAAATAGGCAAAACTAAACTGGAAAAATTTAAACCAATAAGGACCAGATTTACTATAAAGCAATATTTTATCATCATTGTAACTATTGCTACTATTCTTCTATGGTGTGTAGAGTCACAAATAGAAAGTGCTTTTGGATCGTCCGGTGAAATTGCAGTAATACCGATAGTCCTGTTTTTTGGTACAGGTCTACTATCAACAAAGGATTTCAACACATTCCCTTGGTCAATTGTTGTTCTTGCTATGGGTGGTATAGCCCTTGGTAAGGCAGTTTCATCTTCAGGCTTGTTGGTAACTATTGCAAGAGCATTACAAAAGAAAATTCAGAACGATGGTGTTTTTGCTATCTTATGTATTTTCGGTATTTTAATGTTAGTTGTGGGCACTTTTGTCTCACATACTGTGTCAGCAATCATCATTATTCCCTTGGTGCAAGAAGTTGGTGACAAATTATCCGATCCAAAGGCAGCTCCAATTCTTGTGTTCGGTTGCGCCTTGTTAGCCTCATGCGGTATGGGGTTGGCTTCATCTGGATTTCCAAACGTTACTGCTATTTCTATGACCGATAAAAAGGGTAATAGATGGCTAACTGTAGGCGCTTTTATCTCCAGAGGTGTTCCTGCTTCGTTGTTAGCGTTTGTCTGCGTAATTACTCTCGGTTATGGTATTAGTTCTTCCGTCTTAAAAGGTAGCACTTAAACTGCCCTCATGTAATTACATTTCTTATTACTGCATTCTTTGTACCTTTTTAAACTTTATATATATGACGAAAACTAAAATTTAACAAACTAAAAGTAAAAAATTGCAGTAGATTTTATGCATCTTTCTGAACATCTTTATACAGTGGCATGCTTTCAGCAGCACCTTTTCTTTGAATGGTCAATGAACTAGCTAATGTAGAGAACTTTATAGCCGTAGACAAGGTCTCTCCTTGATACAATTGAGTAACCAAACCGCCCAGGAAAGTATCTCCAGCTCCTGTAGTATCAACAACCGAAACATTTTGAATAGCCGGAAGGAATTGTACTTCAGGGCTTTCGTGCGAACAGAAAAGCACCCCTCTCGAACCCAAAGTCATAACCACAATTCCTCTTTTCTTTCGATTCATGAGTTTTTCATACAAAAGCTCACAAATTTTACGATATTCTCCTAAAAAGTCGTCCTTTATCTTCTCCCTTATTTCTTCAACAAGTTCATTATCAAATACACTTTCCACGATTTGAAGACCCTCAATTTCATTAACGACCAAAAGGTCTACCAACTCCCAATCTTTCTTAGGCATGGTCTTGAAAGGTGAGGGGTTATATACGATCTGAAAATTCGGCCTGTTCGCATGTATCCATTTAATAATGGAAAGAGGATCAGGAATTTCGTGTTGAAAAACAACATACTCTTCTTCCTCCTTGCCCTCTGGAAAAATTTCACACAACTGTTTCGGGTCATAAATAGTCTTGCTGTTAGCACCTTCTACAATCAATATCCTATTTTGGCCACCAGCTTTCTCTTCAATTAATATGGTAGCGGTACCCGTATTAATGCCTTCGTAAGTACCGACGTGAGTGATATCGACTCCGCAATCGGATAAAGTGTCCTTCAATTGTTTACCAAATGTATCATTTCCAACATTACCAATCATTCGAACACTATATCTGCTGCTGGGGTTTTTTAATTTACCAATGGCCGCAGCTTGGTTCAATCCCTTACCACCAGCATGTGTTTCGAAGTGGTTAGCCCTGAAAGTTTCTCCAGCGTTAGGTAATCTATCCGTAAATGTGTCCAAATCATAGTTTAGAGAACCTATTACTGTAATACCCATCTTTGAAATATGCTGTTGGAACTTTGGGATGAAAGACAACAAACATCTTATTGGCTATTTTTATCCTATTTGCTTCATGATTGTTCTGGCCACCTTCGGATATAAACCCTTTTATTCCCGTTTGATCTGGAGAGATTTTCAAATCACAGTCGACGAAAGTATAAGATTTTTCTTTCTTTTTTTATGACATAGTATATAACAATAATGGACAAATTAGACGATGAGTATTGCTACACAAATAAGTTTGACAGTAGTTTCACAGGCATCTAATATTGGAAATGGCTGAAAGTACCACGTTAGAAACTATTGAGATACACCCAATTACTTTTCCACCTGAAGTTCTTGCGAGAATATCTCCAGAATTGTCTTTACAAAGACACTTATCCCTAGGAATCAGGCCATGTCTAAGAAAATATGAAGAATTTAGAGATGTTGCTATAGAAAATAATACTTTATCGCGTTATGCGGATGCTGGTAATATAGACACTAAAAACAACATTTTAGGCTCAAATGTTTTGAAAAGTGGGAAAACCATAGTCATAACTTCTATTACGGGTGGAATAATAGAAGAAACTAGCGCCTCGATTAAAGATTTGGATGATTTCGGTGAGGAAGAATTGTTCGAAGTGACCAAAGAGGAGGACATAATTGCAAATTATGCTTCTGTCTATCCGGTGGTGGAAGTTGAAAGAGGTAGAGTGGGCGCTTGCACCGATGAAGAAATGACTATATCACAAAAACTACACGATTCCATATTGCACTCTAGGATATTGCCTAAAAAAGCCTTGAAGGTAAAAGCTGGTGTTCGTAGTGCGAATGAAGACGGTACGTTTTCCGTCTTGTATCCCGATGAATTAGAAGATGATACGCTGAATGAAACAAACCTGAAAATGAAAAGAAAATGGTCATACGTTTTGTATGCGAAAATTGTAGTCTTGAGTCGCACTGGTCCAGTCTTCGATTTGTGTTGGAATTCTTTGATGTACGCTTTACAGAGCGTAAAGTTACCTAGAGCATTTATAGATGAGCGTGCGTCCGATTTAAGAATGACTATAAGAACAAGAGGAAGAAGTGCCACCATAAGAGAAACGTATGAAATTATTTGCGACCAAACTAAGTCAGTACCGTTAATGATAAACGCAAAGAATATTGCATTTGCTTCAAATTATGGGATAGTGGAGTTAGACCCCGAATGCCAATTACAAAACTCTGATAACTCTGAAGAAGAGGAAGTGGACATTGATATGGATAAATTGAACACTGTGCTAATAGCAGACCTAGATACTGAAGCGGAAGAAACAAGTATACACAGTACGATCTCCATCCTCGCTGCTCCTTCAGGTAACTATAAGCAATTAACATTAATGGGAGGAGGCGCTAAAATAACGCCAGAAATGATAAAAAGATCATTGTTGTTATCTAGGGTTAGAGCGGACGATTTGTCAACAAGATTTAACATATAAAAGACTCGGATAAAATTATCTGATGACTGTCGAAAGGAAACGGAAAACTTTTTTCAACGATAACATGTGTATGTAATATATAACAAAACCATCCGGTCTTTTACAATATAATAATAGTGATAATAGTAACAATAGATCCACTAAGAAAAAACGAATATACGAAAGTTGAATACTTAAATTCTTTCAAAGATTTTACACTTACCTTTTTCTTCTGTGTTGAGGTTTTGGTGATGGAGATGGAGTAGGAACGTTTTTCAAGTCAACGTTAACATACTCATTAACCTTTGCGGCAACACCGCCGTGGGCACGCTTTACCACTCTACTGGTTTTGGTGCCTTTACGTTTATAAACGTTAATGTAAAATGAAATAAATAGTACCAAATATGAAGAAATAATGGCACAACCTGCAAAGGTGGCAGTTGTTGAACCCACACAGTCACCACAATGTGGCAAAATTGGGAAATACAAGTGAACTGCTTTTTGGTAGACAGCAAAATATATGAAACCGATATCCAAAACAAATTGGATAATTTGAAATCTGGTAACCCATTCCTTCCACCAGACCCTGATGCCTCTGGCAGCCAAGAAATAGTACCAATACATAACCACGTGAACACCAAGGTTCAATGAAATAGGGACCCAAGAAATAGATGTGGTGCCCATCAATTGGGTGTAACATAATAAGGCAGTAGCGCCATGGTGATAAGTATGCAAAAATGTCAATTTTTTATGTTTTAGCACCAAGAAAAAGGTGTCTATAAATTCAATAAACTTGACAATGTAATTCATGTAATATAATGTAACGAGCGGTTGAGTCCAAGCACCAATATTACAGATAGCGAAGTATAACCCGTGCTGAACAATAATTGGCACTAATTGTTCAACCATAAGCAATAAAAGCGTCAATGAAAGTGAAGTTAAAACCAAATTATGCAATTGGAAAAGGCCATTTAATTTAAATGGTTTCGACTTACTTAACAAAAACCTGCCACCAAAAATAATAACGTAATAGGCAGTGATGGCGTATAGCACAGGGGGCAAAGTGCTTAATGGTAATTCACCTGCAATGAATTGGAATTCGCTTGGAACAAATCTACCGTTAGTTACACGAGTGACGACATCATCGAAATGTTCCCACAACGAAATATTAAAAAATGGTCGCTCCAAAGTTGGTAAATAGTCATGAAGTTGGGGATAACGCTCGAACAACGGAGCAGCATATTGAGTAACGAGTGAATTCATGGCTTCTAGACGAAGATAATTAGTTCAACCTTTTCACTTTGTACAAAATTGCTTGTGGATAATAGTGAAATGAAAAATATTTTCCAATTTTTCATTGACTTTTTCGCGATGTTTATTTCTCTGTGGGTTTTGCGATTTTCAGCAATGGCCGCACGCCAGGACATGTGAATACGTACAAAAATAAAATGTGACATATTTACACGACACTTAAATAAAGTCGTTTAAAATCGGAAAAAACTGTATAATGCAGAAAAAATACGAAATTACAATTATAATTAAAAACTCCTCCCTTTATATATATACATATATATATATATAATATAGTACACTAACACACGTAAGGTAATGTATGCTCGAGAGTTTCACCAACCATTGGATGGAAAAGAAGTAGAGCATATGTATTGCCCGTCTCAGCCGTTTGTTCAATTATTATTTTCCTTTTTAGATAAAAAACTGCTCATTGCATCTGGCGCGGAGGCAACCGCAGCCAAAGCTGCCAACGGATCATTCGAAAAATTGAACTTTGGAGGCGCACGACTTATTGGACTAGTGCGAGGGGCCGGTAAAGGGAAAGTAGGAGTGCCTTGAGAAATAGCATGCTGAAATGGCAGCAACGGCCTTCCATCTGGGTTTGATTGCCCATTCCCATTTACAGGATTTAGTAATGCAGAAATAGAACTCGATCTTGGCGTAGTAATATTCGGTTTTATTTCTTGTACTACAATATTGTTCATGCTGGGAGTGTCTTCGAGCTGTGCTTCGTGTCTTGAAGCGCTTTGGAAAGAAGATTTCATGCTTCGATCCGAATTATTCAATAGATTGCTGATTGTCGTCGATTTACGGCCAATGTCAATTGCATTCCTTTCATTACTGAAGTTTTGATTATTTGTTACTGACGAAGCTGCATCAGCCAACGTGTCAATATGGTCTAAGGGCCTGTTACGCAAATCTGTCACTGTAGGTTCTGCCATTTCTGAACGAGGAAACTGAATAGATGGTAGTCTTGGTGGTGGTAAAGTGGTTAAAGGAGCACTAATTTTAGAAAAGGTATCACGATGAAAATCAGGCCCAAATGGTCTTATAGAGCCATCGATAGATGAAATAGATGTATTATGCCCATGAGTTGGTTGTCCAACAAAATAACCCAAAGCCGGTCTTTGTTGAGGAGGAATATTACTATAGGCATTGATGTTTGGTCGTTCTGGTTGTATCAAAATTTGAGATTGTTGTACAGATTCTGAACTAGTCCCATGTCGCTTTAAGTCGGTTTCATCAACCAGTAATTTCCATCCATTGCGAGCTGCATTTCTTTGGTAGTAATTCCTTACCATTGTAGTAGATTTGGTACCCAGTTTTTCTGATATGAGAGACCATTGAGAGCCAAACTCCTTCAACAATTCTGGAAAGAGTTGAGATTCACGAACACTCCAATAACTTGTTTTATGCTCTGGTGCAGATTTGTGTTTCTTTCTCTGTAACGCATTCTCTAAACTGAAGTCAAGTTCTTTGGTCTCCTCTGGATAATAACCATTCTGAACACCTCCTTTTGGATCCATTATTTGTACCTCATTGTTGGTTTCTATTACACTGGACTTATTGCTCTCTTCTCCAATTTCATCATGCGCCCTTTTTAAGTCATTTACCCTCTCAGCATTTTCCAATTCACCTGCAAACTCTTCGCCTCTCTTTTCAATCATATTTTCAACTTTTTCCGGTGTACCTAATGGATCACCTTTCACTTCAGAACCTTGAACTAGAACCGGCTGAACATTTTCCTCGGCATTGTTCTCACTTTTTTCTTCCTTATCTATCGTGTTCGTTGACTCTTCTTTATTCTCATCAACTTCGACTTCCTCGTCATTACTTCTTTCCTTCCTCTTGCGGCGCTTGGCAGCGGCTGACATTTTTCTTTTCTTGTTCTTATCGATAAGAAGTTGTTTATAATTCACAGTTTTCTTTGTTCTATAATAATGTAGGACACACTCTTCAGGACTTCTTAAGCCGCCCATGTAGTGAGAAATTTTACCAAATTTTTTAGGATGAATTAAATAACCCTCCAAAAATAAAGAGTGCTCATGGTCAGTAAAGTTGTCAGAGGCGTCTTTCAATATTCTAGACGCCCAAAGCTTTTTGTCTGTAACCAAGTTATTTACATCACAGAATTTGTAAGAGTATTTGCGGATTGGATCTAAAATTAGCGGAGGAATTGTTGCAGCAGCCTGATAATGTTTATAATTTGGGTCGATTTGTAGCAATACATTTTCCATTTCCGCATCATCAACGAAGTCAGCCCTATTTCTGCGACGAGATGAGGAAGACGAGGATGGATGCCGTAAGCTTTTTTCCTTTTCTGTTTCGATACCTTCTTCACGTCTTTTCTGCTCCATTAGTTCGTGCTCTTTACGTTTATTTTCGATTTCTTCCTTCCTTAAATTTGCACTCAGTTTAGTCAAAATTTCGCATTCTTTTTCATACTTCTTCTGGAGATCGAAATAATCATGTTTTAAATTTATTTTTTTCAAATGTTCTTCCTTTTTTATCTTTGATATAATTTTCGTCAAGATAAGTCCGGTAGCCTGCTGATGTATAAGTTTGTTCTGTGCGTAAAAAGGATACTCTGAGAAATTCCTAATTGCCTTTTTCAGTAAGTACTTTTGTTTACTTATTATTTTGTTTCTTTTCTGGTTTTTCAATTCCCATAATCTCGTTTCTGCTTTTGGTAATGGGAAAATACACCCCTCCACTTTTTCAAGAGGTTCTTCGTAACTTTTATTATCATTGTCTACTGTCAACTTTGTTACGTCTGTTTTCAGGGCTTTCGGATCGTATGCTCTTTCATAATCTCTAATTTCTGGGCTTTCCTTCCTTTCAACAGAGCGTGTTAGTTCCTTTTGACTTTCTTTGGAAACTTCGACTGCACTGGCCACTGTTTTTGCTGTCGTCCAAATTTCGTCCTGCTTTCCATCAATATTGATTTTACTTACTTTTTTAGCGCGAGCTTCTAGTTCATCATGCTCTTTCATTTTTACAGGAGTAGGATGTTCCTTTGCTATCTCACGCCCACTTTTATGTACTTCTTTTTTCCCCAATGCATCTTCTTCGCCAACCTTGATATTATCGGGTTCTAAAGGTGCATTAGGTTTAGAAACTGATTTTCTTGGTGGAAAATTGTTATCATGGTACGATATGGCTTTTGTCTCATCTTTACTGGGTGTTTCAACTTTAACTGAAGCCTCTGGTTTGTCCAATTTATTCGCATCGTGAAATTTTTTAGTATGAAGGGAAGGCGATGACTGTGAATGAGTTGATTTTAAAATAGTAGTACTATTTGCTTTCCAAAAAGGTTCCCTTTGATGGATCGAGTTAGTATTGCTGGTGGTCGTCATATTGCCGACATGATTATCAAATGGTGGTCTGGAAGGCGTTCCAATGGATCTCCATTTGTTGCTCCTAGAGTAATAAGAATGAGGGCTGTTATTATTAACAGATGAAACATTATTTGTTTCGAGCTTGTTCGTTACATCAGGACTATAATCATCCATTGATCGAGGTCTCCGAGAACTCCCGTTGGCAACATAAAACGGTGGAGCGTTTGATAATGCCGAGGGAAAGTGGGTAACGTTTGTAGAACTAGTAGATTGAGGATTATATCTGCTCATGGTTTTTCGAGAATAGCGTGAGTTTCCGATATCCGTATTGGTGTGTGTTATGGTGCTCGTATTCATACTTTCCGGAGTTGAACTAGTGGTTGAAGAGGATCTTTCCACATCTGGGTTATAACGGCTTCCAATTTTTCTTGTTGACGAATAAGATGATGACGAAGGCCTACTGACTGAGCTCGGATCATATCGAGATGGCCTGGGTGCTTCGATACCAAACGTGCTTCCAGGTGCCGCTGTAGGAAGAGGTACAGATGCAGTACTGGGAGTTACAGACGGATTTGTTGAATTATCGGCAGTAGGAGAAGATACAAATCCATTATTGCTTGATTTTGGAAAGCTATTCTTGGAATAAACAGCGGAAGGATGCCTTCGGTTAGGATTATTGGAATAATGGTACCTTTTCTTATCTCCAAGCCTTCGTGTAGGTGGCGGATACCCCATGTTTCTTACGCTTTGTTTCTGTTTGCTGTTCTATGCACAAGTTAGTAGGCAAATTATTAAGCAGGCCCTTTCGGAATAATTTAGTGGTTGTATATTTTGCTTGTTAAGGATTCGAGCAATATGACGGCTTCTTTCCCACTGCCTGTCTTAAACAATGAGTAAATTTGAAGGTGGTGCACAAAGTCAATAGTAATCCGAATTTCTGGTCTCTATTAAATCTGCGGTTGCGTTTTGATTTTTACATAATTCAAAGAAGAATTAATCGTTTGTTTTTTTCTTTTACCCTTTTGCCGTTTTCCATAGGCGAAATGGAGAAGAAATACTAGAAAAAAATACCCGGCGTTGGTAATGATATTGGATACGTACGCAATTACAATACTAGATGGGATGAGAAATCAGTTTCAAAAGTAAAGATATAAACTACAAAAATTGAATCATTTAAAGAAAGGCGTTACGATGTGATGCCTAGTACCAAATAGCTAATCTGCCATCTAATGTTCCCGCAATCACTTCTATCTCATGAGGCTCTGCTGTATCCTTGCGTCTTTTCTGGGACAGGTATGTCTTCCCCTGTCCCTTAATGCTAGTTATGGCTTTCCCTTTTTCGGTACAGAGCTGCTTCAGTAGCTTTATCGCCCATTCATTATGAAAATTCAAAAAGAGCTCGTAAATTTCTATAGTTCCATCTTCAAAGCCCACTAGTAGTATTTCCATCTCTTTCCAATAGATATGCTTTCTGTAACCTGCGTCTAACTTAGTGAAGTCAAAAAAATTAATTGAGCTTACAATTTTAGCTGGTTCGAATTTCTTTGATGTATATATTTGTCCATTTAGATTGAAGATCGAAATGGCGTTATTCTTAGTCAATACCATAATGCTCCCTGCATGTTGAGATATTGCGACCTTTTGCGCATCATTTGTTATTTGCCTTACTAGTTCGAAATTAATCATGTCCCAGACATATACTAAGCCGCTGATGTCTAAGGTTAAAAGCGTATTGTAGTCGTGATAACAGCGCATCTCCTTTAGCTCGCATAGGTGCCCAAACATTGTTTTTTTGTTCTCAAGGTTACCTGAAACCGAATGCTTATCTTTACGATATTTCCAAACTTTTATCAGCCCATTTTTATCGCCAGTTATGAATTCGCCCAACTTCCAGTACGCAAACGATGTAATCTGAGCCATATGCGTCTTTTTAAAAATATCTAGTCCAATTTTTAACCAATTTTTATGCACAATTCTCAATGACACTAACGATTCTTCCGTTCTGAAAAACAAGTTTGGGAAAGCGAAGCCCCTCCAGTATAATGAATCGAAGTAACTAGGATCGTGTATAACATAATCGACGGACCTGTTCTTTTCATTCAAATTGAAGATTGTCTTCTCAAATATTGGCTTCATTGGAACCTTACGCCATACCTCTGTTGTTAGCTGTTGAACATTGCAGGCTATTTTTTCCGGATGAGGTTCCTGAAATATTTGTAAAGGCGTTTGACCAAAGTTGTGAATAATGCCTGTGATAGCTCTGCGCTCATTTTCATCGTCAATGTTATCTAGATTTACAGCGCCTGGGTAACTCAATCTGTTGAATACGTTAACAGATTTCACAGCAATTTCCCCCTTTTGTTTGTAACCAAATATCAAATCAATCCATTCATGTAAATGTGCTGATACATAAGGACTTTCTAAAGCTTCTCTATTCTTTTGAATGAAAACCTTTGGGTCACCATTTGCCCAGGGTGGAAGTACGACGTCGTCAACTTTTTTACCGCTTTGGTCTGTACCAAAGTCATAACTATTAACGTTGATCAAAAATTCAGGTAGAAAAAAAAATTCAGGTGTCAATTCCCTGACATCCGTTGTATTTTCAGAAGAAGCAGAGCTCCAGGCCCTTTCAAGCGAACTAAATAAACGATCTGCAGGGCCAAAACTTCCGCCTTGCAATAACAAAAAGGATTCGACAAAGGGCTTCAGCCTTATCAGATATGAAGATACTATCATAGCTGAGGAATAATGCGTGCCATAATGAAATGGTGCGGAATCAGCATTTTCCAGGGAAGCCAAAGCTTCATAACGCTCTATAAACTGTAATTTCCTTTTCTCACTTTGAGCGCCCATAGGTTTCGATAGGTCCCGGTAAGTTTTAGGATTCTCTAAATCGAGTACGTTACTTTCGTAATCTGCAATAACCCACGGAAACACTGGATATTGGGTCAAATCGTTGAATGACCTTCCCGCTAGGATGTTGATACTCAACAGGTAATAAAAATTAGAAATCTCTCCCCTAACCCATTTTTTGCTGATCTCAAATCCATCTATTAGGCTGTTGTTCGCTGAGAAGACGCTAGTGAATTTAGAAGCAATGCTTGCCTTTCCTATTCCATTTCTTGCCACTATACTATTTCCTCGGTCGTTTATTTCTTGTAAAACGCTTGAAAAAATTGGATCTGCTGGAAGGTGCTTCGGGATCTTATTCAGTACCCGTAAAACGTCATCTCTCACTCTTTTGTTGTAAAAACTAAAAAAAGCGCTAACTCTCTCTTTGAACAATAATTCGATGGCGACATCCCGAAGTAGAAAGGGTCGTTTGGTAACAAAAGTGATATCGAGAAGTTTCCAAACAAAGACTTCGTGCTTTAGGAAAGTTGATACCCTTTTAACATCAGGGCCGTTAATTAAGCTAACCGTCATATCCCGTGATTCTTGCGATACTTCTGATAATTTTAGAATCTTTTTATCCTCTAAACTAAAATAGTAATCACTTACAAAGTAAAGGTAATTACTGCCATGAATTAAAATCCCCTCCTTAATTTCTAATCCAATAATCAAACTGCAATTCCAAATAGTTGCAATAGAATCGTTATCCTTCAAAAGTCTAAGAATTTTTCTATTCTCATTCAAATCTCCAACTGGCTCCGACTCAAGAGTCTCCATATGTTCGATAAATTCGTAGGATAAAATGCTTCCACTTTCTCTCCTTTGTCTGTTACCACCTGTTATAGTATCTTGATTAGCATCTTCCTCGTTAATGAGTGGTTCATATTTTGGTTCCCAAGCAGGCAAAAGCCTCCGTTTCATCCCATCAAAATCTTCTGCAAAGTCCAATGACCACTTGCAGGACGAATTTGGATTTGATTGTATCTCCAGTGTATGTTTCAGATGAAAAATCAAAAGATTTAAATTATTTCGATAGAAAACTGCATTTTCTTCTCTATCCGTTTTGAGGTTGTAAGTGTATCTTGATATGGACTTTTTGATTTTAAAATCTAAGGATGTGTTGTCTTTTCTAAATAAAATAAGGCACTTTTTATTGTTTTGGGTGACGTATTCTGATCTTGCATTTTTCCATTCGTAAACTTGGTTTTTGATCTGTCTAACGCTTATTGGAGAAAAATTGTTGTTCTTAAACAAGATATTGGTGACAATGTTTATGAACCGTACCTGTTGTGTATTGTTGAAAAAAAATGGGTATTGTTCAGTTATGAGGTTCATTGTTTCAGAGTTATTGCATGAGAGGATATTACTTAAACCTTCGAGTACTTCACTTTTATTCGCTGGGTCAAAAAAACACGCCACCTCCTTTAGTTTCCTTTCCTTGTTCTTAATGATCACTTTCATACAATTGAAGACTGCTTTGTTGTATCCACAATCACGTAATCTGTTGGCAAAAAATATTAACAATAAGCCAACGGTCTCATTATCACATGCTCCATGTGCAAATAAAACTTCCTGATGCGCCATCAGTGACTCAGAAAACATCTCGTATTCTTCTTTCTCCCAGATTATCTGCTTTAGAGTATTGGAATATATTAAGTTCATTATGCAGATTTTGAAGTCCTGTAACAGTTGCGACTTAGAAACGTTTTTGAAATGGTAAAATGATGATTTATCAATCTGAATAACACAATGCAAAAGACATGTATAACTTGAGAAATAAAAATCTTTAGGCATAACTATCTGTGACGTATCAGGTCGAAATTTGCGAAGAAAATAAAGGAGATTTGACATCGTGTATGGATGCTTCAACATCATCAGGTTCAAATTGTTATTGCTATCTACCAGGTCATTAAGTATTTCGGGTAGGAGTGTCACTATAAATGATAGCTCTAAGTAACTGGAATTGTTCATTACAGTTTTTGGATAAACCAGTTTGTATTCTGTACTGTGACAAAAAAATGTGCTCATATAGACTTCGAAATCATAAGCGGCATATTTCGTAAGAGCACACATTATATTACCTTTAATGAGCTCTGAAATCACTTTTGAAGAGCTCTTGAACTTTGAGATGTCCTCCGATTCATTCAAAGCTATCGAGAGATCTAATAATGAAACCATCACATAACTTTTTTTAGGATCAAATACAGATTCATTAATCGGAACAGCGCTCAGCGATTTCAGATCTTCGACGAATCTTAATATATGGTTGTTCAGGTCCAATACAGAAGAAGAATCACTGGCATTAGAATTAATCACATGCCACTCAATGAAGTTGACAGCCAAATAAATAATTTCTTTTGCAGTTATCTTGTCGTTTGAAATTCCTCCAATCATGTCTTCAGCACCTGAAAATATTTCGTTAGCTGTGGTATAATTGCCAATAGAATATGTGAGAAGCAAAGAAATAATCTCCTCTCGATAGCTTTTCCCTACCTTACAAAGCATAGTCAATATGAGTTTCAAACCATCATTTTTGTAAAATTGTTTGAAAAGCGGTTTATTGGTCAGAACTACCTTAAATAAGATATTCAAGCACGTAATAGGGTTTGATTCATTATTTTCCACTATTTGATCCATAATCATCAGTATTAGCTTAAGTGGTATAATCTCTGAAAGTATCTTCGCATTTTCGTCACTACCTTGATCTAAGTAAAACGAAAAAAGTTGATCTACCGCTTGAAGTATAATCTCTGTAGAACGTACATCTTTTCTCTTAATAAAGTAATATGAGAGATGTAAAAACCACTTCAGATGTCGTTTATCAGTATTGCTTTTCAATAAAGTAACAAATACAGAAATTAAATCACTTGATAGCTCATTAAATTTACTGTTCTGATTTTCTCTTTTTGTGACAGCCTGATAGCTTAAACATAGTTTTTCTAGGATATTCATATCATTGAATTTATTGGAATTGAACTTAGAATAAATAGAGGCTTCCATCAAACTTGAAATTTGGAAGAAAAGAAATCTGATAATTTCTAATCCGCCTGACGCCAGAGAACTTTGATCCTCATTCATATACCATAAATCCAAGTTAAGGACTATGTTTTCGTAGGCATCGGTATCTAGAATTATGGATTTGGAAATATCGTTGAAATCCCACCCGCAAAATTCTAAGAATAAATTGAAAAATTGGATATTCAGAGGCTGAGATAAATCTTGTGTTATTTTTTGTTTTAAAGTATAAGCAAATAAAGGAAAGCCAAAGTCTTTTTTAAACCAATTAAGAATATCAATATTTCGTAAAAGATTCATCAGATGTGATACATGATGAAACAGATCGTCTATACTACCGGATTCTGTCATGTTTAAAAACGCAAGCCGTATAGAATCAATGGACACAAATTTTGAAACCAAGTTTGAACTCCTATAGAAATAGCACTTACCCACTTCCGGAATATTTTTCGAGTTCGTGCTTTCCTCAAATTTTACCGTAAAATTAGACGATTCGGTGAAATCTTGAAGAATATCATTTGGGTTAACATCAATAATGATATTTTCCATTTCAAGAAGTTCAATCTCATCGATGTATTTTGTGGAAGATATTTCTGTTGTAGGCCTGGCCATTAAATGAGCCTTAGCGATCAAAAAGTCTTGGCAGAGCGATAAAACTTCAGGCCCTTCTTTTTTCTTGCTAAATGTATATTGGTAATTGGTGCCGATAGCTTGAAGTATATTTATCGCAAATTCTGTTAATAATCCATCCCACAAATAAAATCTATATACTTTAATTGAACAAATCATGGATCCCAGTTCACAAGTGCTTAATTGGCATATAGAGTTTTCAAATAACGTGAGCTGATTGATCATACTTCCATCAACATAAAGAGTTATTCGATTATTGTGATCAATTAAAACTCCAATAAAGTACAAAGTGCCCGCTTCGAATTCGAAGTTTTCAAATAAACCGATTATGTAGTTATCATTTGAAATACAAAACTGGCCTTCCTTAATTTCCAAATAAATGTGTCTTTCTATGGTCATTATCCTATTTGAGGTAACGGAATTGAATTCTATGTAAAAAAGGAACGAGTTGTTAATTCTAGATGACTTTTGTATTTGAAAAAGCTTATACGTGTTCTCAAATTGCAGGTAATTTTGTGAGCGAGGATCAGAAACTTGGAGTGTTAATGAATTCAAGATATCGTTACAGAATTTCAACTCCTTATGGAGATATAAGTTTTGCAATTCTAAAGGTGTGCAATCCACGGAAAGCATAAAAATGTACCATTCTATAAGATTTTTCTGTAGTAATGTAGATTTCCAACTATCGTTTTTATTTGATAGTATTTCGAAAATTCGAATCCTCAGTTTTTTTAACTTCCCCAAGGTTTGTTTATTTATTAGCGAAATGTTAGATAAAGTGAGAATAATTTGAACAATAACTGCGAAACTAACTGAGTCAGTTAATGTCTCTAATAATTGTATCCATCGTTTCGGCTGCGCTATGTTGAAATTTCTGCTATCATGGCATAAATCAAAGCTTTTCGAAAGTGCAAAACAGGTATAGTTATTGAGTTCGCATAAGTCATCTTCAACTGTGCCTTTTTTGCTATTAATAATCATATTATCCTGTATGGGATAACCTTGTATTATCTTGGTTAGTTCATGCTGTACCAAGTTTTCTACATCTGGTTCAACTTCGTGATTAATTGGTTGTAATATCAGTATATCTCCTAATATTATAGTAGCCTTCTTCACATCGTCTTGGAGTCTTAAGACTTTCGAAGCAGCATTAATAATTGAATTCATATCCGTATTGTGTTTTTTTTTGGCAGAAAGGAGAAAGAACCAATTGGCTTGCAGTTCTTGCTGCTATAGTCCTTTTATGAGTTCTTCAAATGATTTATTTGGGTCAGTTGAATCAGTAATCACATCAACGAGATTCTATTGTACTGGAAAGGGGCCGATGCAGTAGGGACAAATGCTATAGCTTTGAAGGCTTCTTATTTTCCCCATTACCCGGATTACAAAGTCACTACCTTCATCACCCGTACGAGTATTAAGTAATAATAACTAACAGTTTGGAAGGCTCTATATTTTAGTCTATTTAGTTGCTCTTGGTCTTGCTTTATTATCAAGTCTGCACTCTTCCTTTCTTCTAGGCATATATCGCCTTATCAATGGGCTGAAGAAAATAACCGCTGAAATCGAAATAGATATGACAAGTTGCTTCCTGTCTTTATGGTCTGAGAGCAGTAAAAAAGCTTCATGGTAACTTTATTAACATACCGCAAACAAAGCTTTGCAACGCAAATTTTTGGTGAGCTTTTGCTTCAGCAATGTATTTTCTTTAAGCCATGCATGAATCACATTGTTACCTGGCAAAATTATTGAAAAATATTATCAAGGGCCGGGTAATATACCCAGATATACATTTTTTTTTCCTGTTCTTTTCTTTATAAAGTGAGATCCTTCTTTTATTGATTCACTGTGACCGTTGTTTTTTCAACTGTGAACTTATAAGAAAATTAACAAAATAATTTACATTCCAAGGACCGGTATTATTGTAGGGGATTTGTGACTTTCAAGGCAACGTCCTCTCTACAACCGAGTTCGAGAATAAGTACAAATGGCTCTTTTTGTTATTCGAAAGCTTACAAGTTCTGGTATATTCTATATACTCACTTATTACTTTCAAGTACTTCACACGGGCCTGACATCTCTATTCTTGTTACTCACTGATTATCGTTCTTGTTCATACTTGTTATGTATCTTCTTTCTCCCTATTTAAAATGTAATAGAGACTGCTTTGGAGTACTTACGTGCGGTGTACGGACTTAATAAACATCTGTACATTTTACTACTCTTTTTTTTTTGCGTTCTTTTTTTCACCTTCAGCACGAGCATTGCCATTCTCTACTGCATTTTGGCAAATTTGTCTGCTTGCGGCAGACCATCCCGCTTCCTGGCTCATTCCATATGGTGCAGGGCTTCCTCAGGTAGACAGTTGAAATGAATTGGTTATTAATCACTATATATTACAGAAAGCACTTTTTAATGAAGATTCTATTTTAAACCCAAGGAGAGTAAGAAACCACAAGAACCCGCCATGTCTAGTATGTTTAATCACATAGTGAACATTTTTAAAGCATCTCTATTTTCCATTGATTGTTGTTGAATGTTTCTGACGACGTGCAAGATACATTGAAAGTCAGAAACATAAAGACAATTCAACGAATTCATTGCCTCCAAAGTAATTCATAGCGATTAGTTGAGCCTATTGTGTCAATGGCAGTATATTTTGTCAACTTTTTTTTCGATGGAAAAGCAAAGATACTATGTAAGAATTAAAAAAAAAACTTTTGGATACTAACAACATTACGTTTGATATCGTCCGATATCGATTTACTATTTCCATTTAGACGTTGTTCAAGCTCGTGACAATTCCCAAGTTTTTGGTGTTGCTAGAATTTACGCTTCTTTCAACGATACTTTCGTTCATGTTACCGATTTATCTGGTAAGGAAACCATCGCCAGAGTTACTGGTGGTATGAAGGTTAAGGCTGACAGAGATGAATCTTCTCCATACGCTGCTATGTTGGCTGCCCAAGATGTTGCCGCTAAGTGTAAGGAAGTCGGTATCACTGCCGTTCACGTTAAGATCAGAGCTACCGGTGGTACTAGAACCAAGACTCCAGGTCCAGGTGGTCAAGCTGCTTTGAGAGCTTTGGCCAGATCTGGTTTGAGAATTGGCCGTATCGAAGATGTTACCCCAGTTCCATCTGACTCCACCAGAAAGAAGGGTGGTAGAAGAGGTAGAAGATTATGAGTTATGCATGTATTGTACTTGTATTGCCGTATTATTTTTTACAGTTAAAAAATGTGTACATATAATTATATAGCGCCCATAATCAAATCAGCTCATACGTTAATTTAGTAATAAAAAAAAGCCCTTATAACCTTTTAGTTAAGAAGATTCAAGATTGCGATTTGATTAACGTCACTACGGAAATGTAAGGACACAATTACCAAGAGTTACAAAATCGGTTCAGAGATTTAAAACTGTCGAAAACACTGTAATCATAAAGTTTGAATGCTTTCAGATACTATCTAGCATAAATTGTGTTTAAAAAAATCATCATTTTAGAATTTTGTTGACAAGAACATCTGGTGAAGCAGGCTACCCCTTTTTAAAATACGTGGAAAAAAAAATGACGTTCTCGTCATTGTCATCTTCCATGTCTACGCCTTTTCGTGTCCATTTCATTCTATTGATTAACTTATTAGACATCGGAGGGAAGTTTTTCCACCTATGTTATATATGTAAATTTTTTTTTGAAGGAGGCGCGCATAAAATAATCTCACACTATTTTGAACATTGCTTAGGGTTGAGTGGGGAGTAAAGAATAAAGCGAATCCTATTCGTGTAAGCCGGTCTACTTATTGATAACAATATTTTACAGGCGGCTATCATGTTTCAGCTTACGCATTCACAGTCAGGTTGGTGCTCTACATGAATACCAGCGTTTACTTTCATTTACAGAGTACTAGCACCTCCACTGTCGCTAATACTGAATTTAGTTTTGAAGAGTGAAAACAACTAAATCAGGCGGTAGAAGAAAATCAATAGCTCATATATTCTTATATATTACAGGTGATATTTGTATATGATTATGAATGGCTTTTCGTAGCCCGTGATCTTTCATTTCTATATTATGTGTAGCTAAAAGGGCCCCTTAAGTACTTGCAGATTGAAAAACTCTATATTGCATTCAAGTTTTCACGAAATACAAAGAAAAGGTCTCGTAGTTATTGCCTTAATAAAGGAATTACTTTTGCTGTAGTCGTATTGAAGCAAGCTTATTTGAAAATTGCGAATAATCACCTCTCATGACGGAACAAAGAACCAAATATGCAGATAGCATATTGACTACTAAGAGTCCTTACGAGGCTACCGAAACTATTAGAATCAGGTTATCGCAGGTCAAATTGTTGAATAAAGACTTTTACCTGTTATTTAAGGAATTGGCAAATCTGAAGAGGAACTATGCTCAGCAATTGAGAAAAATAATAGCTGAAAATGAAGATATAACAAAGATCTTAAACGCTCAAATGATTGAAAGTAATGTTTTGACTCCGCAGGAAATGAGTGCATTCAGATTCAACTCGCTGGGAGAGCTAAGAAATGTATGGGATACTGTAATTGAAGAACTAAAATCAGATTTGAAGTCAAGTACAGAATACTACAACACTTTGGACCAGCAAGTCGTTCGTGAATTGAAGGAATCCGTGGAGAACAATACTAGCTGGAGAGAAAGCAAGGACTTACATTCCAAGCTTAGTAAAAATGCAGCTTCAATTGAGCACTATAGTAAGAATAACGAAAACTCTAGTCACTTAGAAGAGGCAAGAAGGCAATGGGACCAGCAAAGCCCCTATTTGTTTGAGCTGTTCGAGACTATTGACTATAACCGTTTGGACACTTTAAAAAACTGTATGCTTAGATTTCAAACCAGTTTTAGCGATTATTTACTAAATACTACCAAAGAATGCGAAACGGTGATGACGAAATTCCTGGCATTCGAACCGCAAAGTGAAATTGATCGTTTTGCCAAAGATGCCAGTCAATACAACTTCCAACTATCCTCTTCTTCCAAAGAAGTAGTTCCTAATAATGCTTCGCCAGCTTCTGCCACTGGTGCCCGCCCGGTCTCTGTATCCAATGGTGCCGCTAATACGGAAAGAGAAAAGAAATCCCCGCAAAAGGATAAGCGTAAGAGTGCATTTGGAAACATTGGACATCGTCTTGCCTCTGCATCTTCCAGTCTCACTCATAATGATCTCATGAATAACGAATTTTCAGACTCTACTAATAATTCTTCCTTGAAATCAAAAAAGTCGTCCCACACCCTAAGATCTAAAGTGGGCTCAATTTTCGGTAGAAATAAGACCAAGAACAAGAGACAACAGCAATCATCATCAAACTCTCATATTCAGGCACCCATCACTGAGACTCCGAATAATTCTTCCACCAGAGTGTCTTCAACTGCAACTTCTTCTATTTATCAGAAGCAACGTCGACCCACCTATTCATCATCAAAATCAAACAATTGGACCCCGGGTGAAGCTAGTGACACTCCTCCTCTTCCTCCCCATGCTACTCCTAAAAACGTAGATGCACCTATTACTGCCGATACACCACCTGCGCAAACTTTTACTCCTTCTGAAGTGCCTCCTTCAACGCCACAACAAAGTTCTCCACCCACTGCGAAAGAACCAGACTCAAGTAACTTACCCAAGACAGTACCGATATCAATTTCTCAACCTCCACTTCAGCCACAATCAAAAACAAAACCATTACCAGTTGAGCCTGCCTCTCCCAGTATTTCACTTCCTACTGCTACGGTTGATAACCAACCTTCAGGTCAAGTTGATTCAAGGCCCTTGCATATCCGCGCACCTGCTTTACCACCCTCAAGGAAACAAAATTTCATTCATAACAGGGATTCTCAACTCTATGACTCCTTGCCTAATCACGGCTCAGGCGCTACCCCTACTTCTTCTTCCTTGTCCTCTATTCCCCAGGAACGTCCAGTTTCCACACTCTCCTCTCAGATTACTGGCGAGCTAAGAGAACTAAATCCTCAAGCCACGGGCTCTTCAACATCTTTAGTTGGTCAATCGTTGTTTCAGCACTCCTCTTTAGATACATCTCAATTTGGGTTGAATGCTAGTATCGCAGAAGTGCTCAATGCTTCTTTCAAAGACGGTATGTTGCAGAACTCCCAACTGATTGGGGAAATTGCCCTCAACTATTTACCCAATTCTGTCATGAATTCGCCTTTACCTATCGGTATTAATTTGAGAATCAATAATGGCGCTAAGTTCGAAAAGGTCATTCTGAACCAAGCCTTTATTGAGCGTGTTGCTCCAGAAGAATTCAAAGTTAACCCTTCATTTATCGATTCTAGAACCTTAGGAGCTATTAAATATTCCATAAAGGAGCCGATCGCGCCTATTGTTATTCATCCGGTCTGGAGATTTGAATCTCACCAGGCAAGTGTTGTATTGACTGTCAAGATGTCACCAAGCTTACCCGATGAAATATCACAAATCGTAATAGAAGACCTCGTTGTCTTTGTGAATATCGATGGTGCTAATGCAACAAGCGCTTTATCAAAACCTCAGGGCTCCTTCAGTAAAGAAAAGAAGAGAATAACGTGGAGATTTAAAGAACCAGTTGTTTTGACAAGAAATGGTGAAGGTCAAAGATTAATCGCCAGATTTATTACAGACGGCCTGGCACATGAATCCGCTAAAGGCGTGATTACCAAATTCACTATCAGTGAGACGGATAACGTGGCTCTACCCCATAGCGGAGCCGGCAGTGGAATCACCTTGACTTGTCAGGAGCTGGATGAAAACAATCCATTTGGTGGTGAGTGGCTCGATGTAAACACAAAAAGAACTTTGACCACTGGTAACTACCATGGTCTCGCTTGATATTTCTGCTATGCTTCTATTTTTCAATATTAATTGTTCTTTTGTTTGCTAATCCATAATTTATGGAGGTGGCGCCGCTAAATCATATTTTCCTTTTGAAACCTTTGTTTAAGACTTACGTAGAACTACACTTATGTACTATAATGTTCTGTAAAGATTCTGTATTTTCGTTCTTTTCTATTCCATTTTTCGGACTTTTAGGACTTTTCATCTAATACTTATTATTTGTGGAGGAGTGCTTAAAAGGCGTTTGCGCCCAGACGAAAAAAAAAAAGCTAACACAGTAGTTGAGAAAGACAAATACCACGAATTTGATAACAAGTCATTTGCTAATTGTGTGTCCTTGACAAATACAAAACAAACAAAAATCCACTAATCCATTGTAATGTTTTTACGTACTCAAGCTCGTTTCTTCCATGCTACTACCAAGAAGATGGACTTCTCGAAAATGTCCATCGTCGGCCGCATTGGCTCTGAATTCACTGAACATACTTCTGCTAATAACAATCGTTATTTGAAATATAGTATCGCTTCGCAACCAAGAAGAGATGGCCAAACCAATTGGTATAATATCACCGTTTTCAATGAACCTCAAATCAATTTTTTGACAGAATATGTTAGAAAAGGGTATGTTATTTATTCTTCAATTTTACTTACTTTACAATTACGCGTTATAATTTACTAACATTTCCTTTCCATAATTTATTCAGCGCTTTGGTATATGTTGAAGCAGATGCTGCTAACTATGTCTTCGAGAGAGACGACGGTTCTAAGGGTACTACTTTGAGCTTAGTTCAAAAGGACATTAATTTATTGAAGAATGGGAAGAAATTAGAAGATGCTGAGGGCCAAGAAAATGCTGCTTCTTCAGAATAATTGTAATATTTACGCTTGCTTATTTCGACTCTTCCTCGATATTTTTTATCTAGAGCATGCTTTCTTTTACTTAAAATATTTATGGCAAATAGGAAAAATACATTTGGAATAACGAACTAGTTATGTAAAACTATGCTTATTCTCAAATAGAATGTATATATACTATAATATATTGGTTAACGTGTGTTATGCAAAATGCTTTTTGATGATGAAATTTAGCAAAAGAGGAGGAAGCTTTAGCGAATTTAACATATCCTTCATTGTTACAAAATTGCCTACACCTCCATTGATCCATGCAGTCCGATTATTGTAGATTTTGAGTAGTCGATCTTGAAAGGCATTTTTGACGAATTACAAGAACTCAGCATCGATCAAATCTTCTACATGCGTATATTGTAAAGGAAGACATCGGCTCTTAAGAGAAATGAGGCGGACCTGTAATTCTGATATAAAAGTATTCCGATTTATTCAAGATTGAGAAGCTGTTTTCAGAATTTTTGATTGGAGAGAGCCTGGGCCTAAGTCATGATGAAGGAATCGAAATCTATCACTCAACATGAGGTTGAGAGAGAATCTGTTTCTTCCAAGCGTGCCATTAAAAAGAGATTACTTCTGTTTAAAATAGACTTGTTTGTGCTATCATTTGTTTGCTTGCAATACTGGATTAATTATGTCGACCGTGTCGGTTTCACCAATGCATATATATCCGGTATGAAGGAAGATCTTAAGATGGTCGGAAACGATTTGACCGTGTCTAACACAGTTTTCATGATTGGTTACATTGTAGGTATGGTCCCCAATAATTTAATGTTATTGTGTGTTCCGCCCAGGATATGGCTAAGTTTTTGTACGTTTGCTTGGGGTTTATTGACCTTGGGAATGTACAAAGTTACATCGTTCAAACATATTTGCGCAATTAGATTCTTTCAAGCCTTATTTGAGAGTTGCACATTTTCAGGAACACATTTTGTTTTGGGTTCGTGGTATAAAGAAGACGAATTGCCCATTAGAAGTGCTATTTTTACAGGTAGCGGTTTGGTGGGATCTATGTTCAGTGGATTTATGCAAACAAGTATCTTTACTCATTTGAATGGGCGGAATGGCTTGGCGGGTTGGAGATGGTTATTCATTATTGATTTTTGTATCACATTACCCATTGCAATTTATGGGTTTATTTTCTTCCCCGGCCTTCCTGATCAAACAAGTGCTGTTAGCAAATTTTCTATGACGAGATACATTTTTAATGAACAAGAGCTACATTATGCTAGGAGAAGGCTCCCCGCTAGGGACGAAAGCACCCGGTTAGACTGGTCGACTATTCCTAGAGTCTTAAAAAGGTGGCACTGGTGGATGTTCTCTCTTGTTTGGGTTCTGGGAGGTGAGAACTTGGGTTTCGCATCTAATTCTACATTTGCATTATGGTTACAAAACCAAAAATATACGTTGGCGCAAAGAAATAATTATCCTTCGGGGATATTTGCCGTAGGTATAGTTTCTACGCTTTGTTCTGCTGTATATATGAGTAAGATCCCAAGAGCTAGGCATTGGCATGTTTCTGTTTTCATATCATTGGTAATGGTTATTGTTGCGGTACTAATACGTGCAGACCCACTAAATCCAAAAGTCGTCTTTTCTGCACAGTATCTTGGAGGCGTAGCATACGCTGGACAAGCGGTTTTTTTTTCGTGGGCAAACATTATTTGTCATGCAGATCTTCAAGAACGTGCTATCGTTCTTGCTTCCATGAATATGTTTTCAGGGGCCGTTAACGCATGGTGGTCTATATTATTCTTTGCTTCAGATATGGTGCCCAAGTTTGAGAGAGGTTGCTACGCCCTCTTGGCTACGGCAATATCAAGCGGAATTGTCTCGGTCGTCATACGCTCACTACAGATAAAAGAGAATTTGTCTAAGAAACAGGTTCCTTATATAGATGCTAATGACATGCCCGGAGAAGATGACGATGACGACAACCAGGATAATGAAAATGATGGCGACGACGAGAGTATGGAAGTTGAACTTCATAATGAGGAAATGGCCGAAATTTCAAATCCTTTCCGATAGATACATTCGATTCTTTTAGCTATTCATTGGTCCTGTTGATGGTAATGGAAAATCTCAGGGCTCTTTTCAAAAGTATCATGAACAATAGCCGCTAAGACACTTCTAAAGAGGTCTACTTAGTTTTTCATCATGCATTTTTCGATTTCTGTTTAACTAATCTTTCTTTTCTTCCTTGCCAAGTGCAGGACAATTTCTAAGTCTATGTTTTTAAAAGCTTCTTGCTAACTTATTCGAAAAGGTTTAGTAAGTATTTTGTTCTCTGCTATGCGTTCACGCACTCTGCTATTTTCTACTTCTTGGTAGAAGTTAAAGTAAGTCAACTAATTACGACACCATGTCTGATGCATTTTAGAAACTTCAAATTTCAAGATTATTGTGACACGAAAAATTGGTTATTTTATGAAACAATGTAAGGAAAGCATTAGAATCTCAGGCAATAGAAGAGACCAAGAAGGAGCGAGAACTTTTTTTTTCACTGACAGAGCTTTACCAATCCACAGACAATTGCCAGGCCATGAAAAGATCTGTTCCAATTTTTCCTTTATCTATCCTCTCAGAAGATTGTGAACTTGAGTGACCTGAGCAGGTGACTTAGGTGGAGGAGCAAGATAAAGCTAGCTCCGGTCGGAATTTTGCCTATACTTTTTTTTTCTCTTAGCTCGATTTATTTACCTTTATTTAACTTCTGCAGTTGGACAACGATAAATATAACTTGTACTTCTATTATGGGAGCTATCTTCTTAGCGTTTTAATATTTCTCTTAAATATGACACAAGTTGGTTTACCGTGCTGTGATTATTGCATGCTCTTTCGGTGTTAACGTTCAAGCAGCGTCAGTGAGAACTAAAATCATCCAATTTTGGTTAGAAATTGAGGACGAGATGACCTGACGCAGTTCTTCATTGGGAGATCAGTCGCGCGAGAAAGAGTCCAGAGACAAAGGAATTTAATATGGCTACAGCAAGATGTTCTGAAGGATGATCGTGATCTGTTCAGGTGAGAAATCGGTGAATGTTGTGATTATCGTTGGGTCCACTGTTTTTTAAAGGGTATAATATTTCGTATATACTAGACGTTCTACTCGAGGACATAGGAATCCTTAAAATGGAATCGGTATTTCTACATAATAATACTCCTACCTTCTGTTTCTTATGTTTCATTATCTTATTACATTATCAATCCCTGCATTTCGCTTCCATTAGGTTTGATGACTGTATCTCAATCTTTATGTCATCTTCTTACACCTCATGTGATAAAATGCTAGTAGCATGAATACTTCTGAATGGATGGTATTTTAGAGTTTTATTCCAACACTAATATTATAACCTTTACCGAGAATAGATTTCTAACCATTCAAATTATTCACCCATTTAAATTGCATTTTTGGTTTGCGGCAACCAAAACGTAATCTAAAAGATGTCTCAATATTCAGTATTTTTATATTGATATGTCGGTATCTAGAATGTAGATATTATGTTGTATTACGGGCTCGAGTAATACCGGAGTGTCTTGACAATCCTAATATAAACAGTCTTAGGGAAGTAACCAGTTGTCAAAACAGTTTATCAGATTAATTCACGGAATGTTACTTATCTTATATATTATATAAAATATGAATCATACTAAGTGGTGGAAGCGCGGAATCTCGGATCTAAACTAATTGTTCAGGCATTTATACTTTTGGGTAGTTCAGCTAGGGAAGGACGGGTTTTGTCTCATGTTGTTCGTTTTGTTATAAGGTTGTTTCATATGTGTTTTATGAACGTTTAGGATGACGTATTGTCATACTGACATATCTCATTTTGAGATACAAAATATTACAAGAAGTCCTGGTCCTATAGTGTAGTGGTTATCACTTTCGGTTTTGATCCGGACAACCCCGGTTCGAATCCGGGTAGGACCTTTTTTTGAATACAGATTTATTTTTTTGATTTTTCACTATCTTCAGATACAGAAGAACGCTACTGGTGGTTTCTCTATAAGTATTAACAAGACGCTTCTGCCAGGTTTAATATCTAACAATTTCTACAGCAGTTACACGAATTATTACTAGTTATATTTCCAGTGAAATTATTGAACTTGCCTCCATTTTCATTGACGCATATTGATATTTTCATATTCATTCTTTTGGGCTGGTTCGAATTGTCTCTTTACCGAAACAGTTTTATTGGGACACGGCGAGAAAAGATATAACCTGTGACATAATGGAATACGCCACTATGTCTTCTTCGAACTCCACACATAACTTTCAGAGAAAGATTGCTCTTATAGGAGCTAGAAATGTCGGCAAAACCACATTAACGGTTCGCTTCGTAGAATCGCGGTTCGTTGAATCCTATTATCCCACTATTGAAAATGAATTTACCAGGATAATTCCTTATAAAAGTCATGACTGTACTCTGGAAATTCTAGATACTGCAGGCCAAGATGAAGTTTCTCTATTAAACATTAAATCGTTGACGGGCGTACGAGGCATAATGCTGTGCTATAGTATAATAAATCGTGCTAGCTTTGATCTTATTCCCATTCTCTGGGACAAGCTGGTAGATCAGCTGGGTAAGGATAACCTCCCGGTAATACTTGTGGGTACCAAAGCTGATTTGGGAAGGAGTACAAAAGGTGTAAAAAGGTGTGTCACGAAAGCTGAAGGAGAGAAACTAGCTTCGACAATTGGCAGTCAAGATAAGAGGAACCAGGCAGCATTTATAGAATGCAGTGCCGAGTTAGATTATAATGTTGAAGAAACTTTTATGCTCCTTTTGAAACAAATGGAACGTGTCGAAGGAACTCTGGGGCTTGATGCCGAAAATAATAATAAATGTTCTATAATGTGAAAACTCGAGCGTCCCTAGGATATCATTGGTTTTATTAGTAGGAAAGCGGTCAGTACAATTTGTATAATAATACCACATCTTTCTCATACCTGTTACGGTGTGCTGCATTTATAGTAAGAGGTTGAATATTGATAAAACCTTTCAATGGCTTGGACGCCTCGTTTAACAAGCAAGAATATTTTAATTATGGGGTTTTTGCTAGTTTTCAAGATGCGTTAGCAAACCTAAGTACCATTAAAAATTTCATGTTTAGAATGCTCCTACATGTGTTAACTTTTAGTGCATTTTTTCAAAGTAATTTGCCGTTGATGTTAAAGACATGAAGTAACTGTCTTTTAAAACTAAGGACAATTGACTTTCTTAATCTTTTTGTACCTAAGATGGAAGATTCAGATAGGACATCCAGTAGCAACCAGTAAATGTACTAACTAATATTTCATCCTTTCTTTGACTGGGACGAAGTCGGATCACACTATGTACTTTATCAGCACATCGCAATATTTTTGGACAGCACTAAAATTGTGAATACCAAAAGATCAGAACCAAACAGCGAGTGTAAATAAATTTTCTTGTATTTTTCTTTTAGCTCTGCTTCAATTAATTATTTACATTTACGAATAAATTTGTATATATTCTCCCTCGGTAAGTACCACCTTTTTTTTTACTTTTTGCTCTAAGAGTTACGATTATATATACATAACATAAATAATGGAATAAAACATCACCTGGAAGCTAAGAATATATTAAGTGACAATTATACCAGGGGTTGGACTAGTCAAACAATCAGGTGAATTGTGAACACAATACGACATTTTCTCTTATTAATTTTGGATACCTATCTCACAAAATATCATAACGAGACAAGATATCTGCGTACGATGCTAAAAATGAAAAAAAAGAAAAGACATGAAGTTATAAAAAAACATTGGTACGATATGCAAACTGCCTAACAAACCACAAATAAGCAAAATAAGTGAGGCGAGGTAATTACATATATCTGAAAAGAGGTACAGTATAACACTCTCTATAGATGGAACTTCAGAATGATTTAGAGTCGCTCGATAACGAGCTGAATGATTTTAGTGAAGATCCATTTCGTGATGATTTCATAACGGATGAAGATGCTGTAAGATCGGGGTGGCGATCTGCGTGGACCAGGATGAAATATTGGTTTTATAAGAATAGACTGAAGTGGACAAACAATCCCATAGTGATTGGCGACGCGAAAGATAGTAGGGATGGTTCTAACTTTAGAAGGGGTATACCGCTATATGAATTAGACGCGAATGGTCAACCCATTGATACTGAACTTGTTGATGAGAATGAACTTTCTTTTGGAACGGGATTTCATTCCAAAGTGCCTTTTAAAATAATATTTCGCACATTGTTTGGCTCGCTGGTGTTTGCCATTTTTTTAATTCTGATGATTAACATAGCAAAACCCCATCACTCCACGAGAGTGCTATCGCACTTTGGCAGTCCTGAATTTGACCCTTACGTGAAGTATTTTAACGGTACGCATGAATTTTTCCCCTTAACGATAGTAATTTCACTAGACGGTTTCCATCCTTCACTCATATCTAAGAGGAACACACCGTTTTTACATGACTTATATGAATTGAAATATGATGGAGGTATGAATATCACGTCCACACCTTTTATGGTACCCAGCTTCCCTACGGAGACCTTTCCCAACCATTGGACGTTGGTTACTGGACAATACCCAATACACCACGGTATAGTCTCTAACGTATTTTGGGATCCTGATCTTAATGAGGAATTCCATCCAGGTGTATTGGACCCTCGAATATGGAACAATAATGATACAGAACCAATATGGCAAACTGTTCAGTCTGCATTTGACGGTGATATACCATTCAAAGCTGCTACCCATATGTGGCCAGGTAGCGATGTGAATTATACCAAGTATAATGAAGAGAAACTACAACCTGAACATAAAAATCCTATTGCTAGAGAGAGAACTCCATTTTACTTCGACGAATTCAATGCTAAAGAACCACTTTCGCAAAAATTATCCAAGATTATTGAATATGTGGATATGAGTACACTGAACGAAAGACCACAGCTAATTCTCGGTTATGTACCGAACGTAGATGCCTTTGGACATAAGCATGGATATCCGTCAGAGTCGGAATACTATTATGAAGACTTCACTGAAACACTGGGGGAAGTAGATACATTTCTGAAGCAACTAGTGGAATCGCTGCAAGAAAGAAATTTAACCAGCTTTACTAATTTGGTCATTGTTAGCGATCATGGTATGAGCGATATCGTAGTTCCCTCAAATGTTATTATATGGGAAGACTTACTGGACAAAAAATTGGGGAAGGATTATGTATCGCACGCATATCTAGAGGGTCCGATGATGGCTATATCGTTGAAAGATTCCGGAAACATCAATGAGGTTTACCACAATTTAAAGACTTCTATAGATGAAGACAAGTATACGGTTTACGTTAATGGAAATTTCCCCAAAGAATGGAACTTTAATGATGGAAAAAATCATCACATGGCGTCAATCTGGATTGTGCCCGAGCCTGGGTATGCAGTGATGAAGAAAGAACAATTGAAGAAGGTGGCAAAAGGTGATCATAAGGACAAAAACGAAGACAATGTGTTCACGATTGGATCACATGGATACGACAATAACGCGATCGATATGAGATCTGTATTTATTGGTATGGGGCCATATTTTCCACAGGGATACATTGAGCCGTTCCAAAATACCGAAATTTACAACCTTTTGTGTGATATTTGCGGTGTGGCAGAAAAGGACAGAAATTCCAATGATGGGACTGGGATGCTTATGAACCAACTCCGCGAACCCCAGAGCAGCGAAGAAGTAGAGATTGAAGATGACTTTGATTATTTGGTCAGTAAGTTTGGTGAATTCAGCACTTATAATATAATTTGGGGCGGGTACCCCGAAGAGACAGAACAAGACAATGTTGACAATGATAATGATGACAACGACGATGGAAACACTGATGAAATAGCCGCTATGCCATCTTCGTCATTAACGATAAAACTAGAAATGACAACTTCAATACCATCAGCAACTGAGACTCTACCGGGCGAAACATCACCATCATCAAGAAGAAGCAGCAGCAGCAGCATACAAGCTAGCGCTACTGCTAGCACAGTGGGGGATTGGCTTCAAGACATAATCAACGACGCAAAAGATCTCATTGACGACATAATTGACAGCATCGACGATTTAGTCGATTCTGATACCTAAGCTTAAGGTGGGACAACCGCGTTATGAAATAAAAGACGCATCCTTGTGAGTCCCGCGCAAGAAAACATATGCACGCAGAAAGAGACTTTTATTTAGATTTAGTATATCTCTAAACTTAATTCAGAAGTGAACCACTCTCTCACATCCGATGACAGTGGGGTCAATAAGATGTACTAAGTAAGAAAACTAATTACACAATAAAAAGAAACAAGCTGAAACTAGGCGTGTTAACTCTTTCCTAAACGAGGAGGTTTATGTCGTCATTTGGACATCGAGCATTTTTCAGCTGTTGTCCTTTACCAGAAGGAGAAACTTTGCATTCAATAAAATTGCGCAAAGAGGCAACATACCAACCTCAATCCGGGTGGCCGGTTCGATGGCCGATTCGGTATCCGCGCGCACTTCCCCTAGAATCCCACGTGCACCCATACCATATGATCGTTAAATTACCGCACCCACGCACCCAACCGCGGCTGTTTCTATGGCTGTCGTTGCATTGGACAGGAATTCCTTTTTTGGGAAAGCCGGGAATAGGTCGCAATCGGGTAAAATCAAAACAATTTTCGCATTTCCAACAGAGTAAAATCAAAACAACTATGAGAAAAAAAACAACAAACAGAAAGCAGAAAGCAGAAAGATGTCAATATAGACTTGTCACTGCGTAATAGAAGATAGCTTCAATTTTTTCCGATAATAATTTCCCATTTTTTTTTTCAAATTTAGCCTTCCGTGCTTGCCAGTATATAAAGCTTTGAAAGCAATTTATTGTTTCTCTTGTAATCTTAACTTCCCTTTTTTTCTCTTATTGCGTCTTATCTTCCTTTAGAGTTTTTCATTACTACCCTTTTTCCATTTATTCTTTTTCCCTTTCAATAGTATTTAAAGGAAGACGCTACACACTTTGAAGGAAGAGCAAATAAGTTAACTTTTTCATCTCTTTTTTTTTCTCAACTTCAAACTAGTCACTCAAGCAAACTTTTGTTCCTACATATCCTTTGTTTGTTTCTCCTCTTCCCATTTCAGCACTTTTAATCTATCATAAATGACTTTACCAGGTGGTGTTATTTTAGTTTTCATTTTGGTCGGTTTGGCTTGTATTGCCATTATTGCTACCATTATCTACAGAAAATGGCAAGCTAGACAAAGAGGATTGCAAAGATTCTAAAAATGGCGGAGCGAGCCATTTTATTTCCTGTCCCCTTCATCTTTGTTTATATCCATTCTAGAACATGAATTAGACTACTATGTGTGTGTGTGCGATACCCTTTTTTGAATTCTTTCTACCTTTTATCCCTCACTATGCCTTTCTTTTATTTGTTTCGTCCGTTCGCTTTACTGTAAATGAACGTTGTTACTACTTAGTGTGCGTGCTCAAGTTGAATTGTGCTTTTTTTTTATGGTTATGATATTTGAACTAAAACGAGTGTGTGTTTCGTATTTAGACAGATCCCGTAAAATCCAAATTGTTCGCTTTTTTCCTTTTATCACTATTATTTTTTTCCACTCTTAACAATGTGTGTGATTGTTAAGTCTGGCTGATGACTCCTCATGATAACTCATGTGTGTGTAAAATTGAGTTTTTCATGGTTGTTTTCAAAGATAAATTACATAGTAGTGTAATCAAAATAGTGTATGATTTTTTTTTATTTTTAGAAAATCTAAATAATAAATAAATAAAAAATAAAATACAATCCTTACAGAGATTAGGCCGTGGAGTGTGGAGTATGAGTATGCACAACTTATAGTTATGATCTACTTTTTCTCGTCCTGATTTTTTATCTTTTTTATATTATAGGAAAAAAAGAAAACGTACCACAATTTAAGTAGAGCTCGACTTATCGCTTACTAAGAGAGAAAGAAAGAGAACAAGCGAATACAAACAGCTAATGTTTCATGCTTTCACCTTCCTTAAAGGTGGTAGATTTTACTCTTCACTAACAGTTAAATCATTGTACGAGCAGGTACACCATACTAGCCATGATCCCATTTCAATTAATGGATGGATCAAATCCATAAGACTATTAAAACGTATAGCGTTTTTGGATTTACAAGATGGGACTTCTGTGAACCCATTAAGAATAGTTATTCCACTCACAAATACTGATGAAGTACAGTTCCTAAAAATTCTGAAAACTGGTCAAACTTTATCTATATCTAATGCTACCTGGCAAAGCACCCCTAATAGAAAACAACCTTTTGAATTGCAAATCAAAAATCCTGTCAAGTCAATTAAACTTGTGGGTCCCGTTTCAGAAAACTATCCATTACAAAAGAAATATCAAACCTTACGTTATTTAAGGTCCTTACCTACACTAAAATACAGAACCGCTTACTTAAGTGCAATTTTACGGTTAAGATCATTTGTAGAATTCCAGTTCATGCTATATTTCCAGAAAAACCACTTCACCAAAGTTTCACCACCAATATTAACTTCAAACGATTGTGAAGGTGCCGGCGAGTTGTTTCAAGTCTCCACCAATACGTCGCCAACTGCATCCTCGTACTTTGGGAAGCCGACTTATTTGACTGTGTCCACTCAATTGCACTTGGAAATTTTAGCGTTATCACTGTCAAGGTGTTGGACGTTATCTCCTTGCTTTAGAGCCGAAAAGAGTGATACTCCAAGACACCTTTCGGAGTTTTGGATGCTTGAAGTGGAAATGTGCTTTGTTAATAGCGTCAACGAGCTAACATCGTTTGTTGAGACTACAATAAAACACATAATTAAAGCTTGTATAGATAACCAACAAGAACTCTTGCCGAAGCAATTTATCTCTTCACAAGAAAATAATGCATCGTCAGAGCTATCAATAAATCAAGAGACACAACAAATTAAAACACGATGGGAAGATTTAATAAATGAAAAATGGCACAATATAACGTATACCAATGCAATAGAAATTCTCAAGAAACGCCACAATGAAGTTTCACACTTTAAGTATGAACCTAAATGGGGACAGCCTTTGCAAACTGAACATGAAAAATTTTTAGCCGGAGAGTATTTTAAGTCCCCAGTTTTCGTTACCGACTATCCACGTCTTTGTAAACCATTCTACATGAAACAAAATTCCACTCCTGACGATACTGTTGGATGCTTTGATCTACTGGTTCCTGGAATGGGTGAAATAATTGGTGGGAGTTTAAGGGAAGATGACTATGACAAGTTATGTAGAGAAATGAAAGCACGCGGGATGAATAGATCTGGAGAATTGGACTGGTATGTTTCTCTGAGAAAAGAAGGAAGTGCACCACACGGAGGCTTTGGTCTAGGGTTTGAGAGATTTATCTCATACTTATATGGCAACCATAATATAAAGGATGCCATACCCTTTTATAGAACATCTGCAGAATCCATCGATTTTTGATATTCCATTTGTTTCTTATCTCCTTCTATGTATTTACTCACTGTTCACCATTCTTCCCCCCTTAAAAGTAAGCTTTATTTAAGACCATCCTTGTAAATATAATAATGTAGCATTTTTCTTCAATATGAAGGTACTAAACTCCATTTGGCATTCGGCCTGACCTATGTTAATTGACAAAGAATGACACATTCCGCTCATTGGAAATCTCGGATACGAAAATGCCAAAACAAAATATAACAAAAAGTATCTATCATTAGTAAAAAATACTATAATGGTCCTTATCCACAGAGCTTGAATTTAGATCACCTAAAGGAATGCTAGCAAAGGAACTAGGAAGTGGTAAGCATATGAACACACGAATATAAAAGATATGGCGCGTCAAAAGCTTACTTTCAAAGAACAAATGGATGGTTTCCCCTGGGTCCAACTTGTTGTTGTGTCCTTAGTTAGGTTCAGCGAACCAATTGCGTTTTCGTCACTATTTCCTTATGTTTATTTCATGGTTAGAGATTTTAATATTGCTCCCAATGATGCTCAAGTGTCCAAATATTCAGGTTATTTATCTTCATCATTTGCGTTATGCCAAGTCATATCTGCGTACCACTGGGGTAGATTCTCTGAAAAGCATGGCAGAAAAATAACATTGACTTGCGGGCTTATAGGAACATCTGTATCATTGTTAATACTGGGATTTTCACGCAATTTCTATCAGGCTTTGGTGGCAAGAAGTTTAATGGGATTGCTAAATGGTAACGTCGGCGTTATTAGAACCATTATTGGTGAAATAGCAACTGAAAGAAAACATCAGGCTTTAGCTTTCAGTACTATGCCTTTATTATTTCAATTTGGAGCCGTTGTTGGGCCTATGATCGGTGGGTTTCTTGTATTTAGAGATGGAACAATGAATGAAGTGCCACTATGGTTTCCACATTTTGCAAAAAGAATAATTAGGTCATATCCGTACGCCTTTCCAAACGTGGTAGTGTGCATGTTTTTGATGTTTGGTTTAACTAATGCAACATTGTTTTTGGAAGAAACACATCCTGCTTTTAAAAATAGAAGAGATTACGGTTTAGAGGTCGGTGATTTTATTAAGAAGAATATATTTGGTATACAGCCGAAAAGAAGACCCTGGCAAAAGCGCATTCAGGATGATTCGGAAAACATTCACCACCGTAATGAGAATGTGAACAGCATTCGAGGACAAGATAGTGAAGAGGATGAAAATAGTCCCCTAGTGAATACTACCAATGACGATGATACTGAAAGCATACAATCGATTGATCCTATTTTAACAAGAAGACAGTCTGTAGGCCTGATTAGGACATATTCTCTGCATGAACCAACAGACGCTGTGCATGCCAATATAGATACAGCTCCAGACGGTTGTAAAGAAAGTAGTATATTTCATCACGTTTTTCATACAAAAGTATTTTACCCTATATCGGTGAATTTTATTATGGCTTTACATTTGATTGTATACAACGAATTTTTGCCTGTTTTTTTAGCTTATGATTTAGCCGTAGATCCAGAAAATCCAAAGAAGCTGGCTTCAAAATTTCCGTGGAAAATATCTGGCGGTATAGGTTATGAACCAGAACAAACCGGTACTCTTTTGTCGACAACAGGTATCTTTGGTTGTTTTGTGGTTATTTTCATTTTTCCCATAGTTGATCGAAATTTCGATTGTTTAACAATTTTCAGAACTTTAGTCAAGCTGTACCCTATTATGTACGTTATGGTTCCTTACGTTGTTTTTCTACAGAATGAACGGATTCCTAGCTGGTGTACTGTCGTCTACTTGTACATAATCACAGGGATAAAAACATTTTGTGGCGCTTTAACGTCACCACAAATTATGTTATTAATTCATAATTCGAGTCCCTTGAGTTGTAGATCAGTCATCAATGGCGCCACCATTAGTATTTCTGCCTCTGCTCGTTTCATAGGTCCCTTAGTATGGGGCTATATTATGTCTTGGTCCCAGCAAAATGACGTCGCCTGGGTCAGTTGGTGGTCGTTAAGTCTTTTTTGTATGGTAGCTCTTTATCAAAGTTATAAGATAGCACCAATTGATGATAACGAAAATGAGCTTCATGGACAGGGTAGTGAAGATGCCTACAATTCGCAGTCACAGTCTTCTGATTTAAGAATGGCTCATCGATCTAGTTTAAGCAGCTTAAGTAACCAACGCTGTACCACATGAGAAATTTTTTTTCAGAAGGCTTGCAAAAAGGATATCTAATAAAAAAAAAAATGAACTCCAGTAGATTTTAGATATCAACCATAACTGGCGAAAATTTGCACCTTTTTGATGAGAGCATGTTATGTCAAGGCATGGCCGCGTGATGGCATTGCACTCAAGGTAGTTTCCGGAATTATTATACTCCTTATGTAAGTTTCAATCCGTTTATGTAATTATATCCAGGAACTCAATTTGACCAGACAAGTAATGGCGCCCATTTTGAGCGAGAGAACCCATTTTTCTATACAAATTTCACTAGAGCACGGCCGTTACATTTAGTAATAGCCAATAAGGGTTTTTTATCGATTAGTGTTCCCTGCGCTCCTTAACATCATACAACCGAGTACTTGACATGGAAATAGTAGGCAAGTAAACCAAAGTCCTTTCTTCAAAAGTAGAAAACTTGAGCACTTATTTCCTGCGCATGTCATATGTTAATTTTCCTCAACTGCGCTGAATACGTCCTGTCAATTCAAATATATCACGTTGTGAGCAGCCCTAAAGAAGAAAACCTCAACAGCAGTATTACTATTACAATCAAACAACTTTAGTGCCGCGTGATACCGGGGGTTGAAGTGGGTGCATTGAGCCGTATTCTTCTTCCCCGTAAGAAAGTTGTGTATCCTTTTTACTGCGTTGTAATAGCTTCTGAAAACCTAAAAAATGAACGCTATGTAGCTCATATCCGTTTTGCATAAGTAAGAATAACTACTTGTGCAGGGTGCCGAAAGGGATGGAAAACCGCTGCAGCAACCCTTGTTACATACAGTCGGATCCATCTGACTTACTTTCCTTGCGTCTCCCTGCGCGATTTTGTTGGCCATTTTCCAGATCCTCTAGAATTTTTCAAGGGTCGAGCCGTAGGAGGATTCTCTCAGAAGGCAAAAACGCATCGAAAGCGTGCTTTGTAAGAATATTTGGTATGGCTAAAGTAAGCAAAGCCATATCCCGATCCCGATCCCGACTCTTATTCCGATCCCTTCCGCCACATCCTGCATGTTTATTCGAATACCAAATTAGCTCATCTTCGTTATTTCATCATCCCTTTCTGCTATGGCAAGGACAAGTTTTTTTCTAGCATCTCATCGAAAACTTTCCTCTCCCTAATTGGCCAAAGTTTTCATATTCATCATCAGTTAGAAAGTATAATATCAATCCCTTACCTCATTACAAGTTGTATCACACTAAAAAAATCATATATAAGTCTGTGAGAGTCTTCAATTATTTAGCGTAACACCTATTCACTTTCTAATCTTGTTTCTTGTTTTTACATTCTGCAATACAACACAACAACAAATATTAACTCAATTATTATTATTTATAATTACAAAAACAAAACAACAAGTTTGAGACTTTAATATCTTTTGATTACTAAAAACAACAAATTTCAAATGAACGATACGCTATCAAGCTTTTTAAATCGTAACGAGGCTTTAGGGCTTAATCCACCACATGGCCTGGATATGCACATTACCAAGAGAGGTTCGGATTGGTTATGGGCAGTGTTTGCAGTCTTTGGCTTTATATTGCTATGCTATATTGTGATGTTCTTCATTGCGGAGAACAAGGGCTCCAGATTGACTAGATATGCCTTAGCTCCTGCATTTTTGATCACTTTCTTTGAATTTTTCGCTTTCTTCACTTATGCTTCTGATTTAGGTTGGACTGGTGTTCAAGCTGAATTTAACCACGTCAAGGTTAGCAAGTCTATCACAGGTGAAGTTCCCGGTATTAGACAAATCTTTTACTCGAAATATATTGCCTGGTTCTTGTCCTGGCCATGCCTTTTATTTTTAATCGAGTTAGCCGCTAGTACTACTGGTGAGAATGACGACATTTCCGCCTTGGATATGGTACATTCGCTGTTAATTCAAATCGTGGGTACCTTATTCTGGGTTGTTTCGCTATTAGTTGGTTCATTGATCAAGTCCACCTACAAGTGGGGTTATTACACCATTGGTGCTGTCGCTATGTTGGTTACCCAAGGTGTGATATGCCAACGTCAATTCTTCAATTTGAAAACTAGAGGGTTCAATGCACTTATGCTGTGTACCTGCATGGTAATCGTTTGGTTGTACTTTATCTGTTGGGGTCTAAGTGATGGTGGTAACCGTATTCAACCAGACGGTGAGGCTATCTTTTATGGTGTTTTGGATTTATGTGTATTTGCCATTTATCCATGTTACTTGCTAATTGCAGTCAGCCGTGATGGCAAATTGCCAAGGCTATCTTTGACAGGAGGATTCTCTCATCACCATGCTACGGACGATGTGGAAGATGCGGCTCCTGAAACAAAAGAAGCTGTTCCAGAGAGCCCAAGAGCATCTGGAGAGACTGCAATCCACGAACCCGAACCTGAAGCAGAGCAAGCTGTCGAAGATACTGCTTAGAGCAGCTTGAGATTGTCTTAATCATTCTTTGCTTAACACATTTCAAAACATCAGTTTTCTTCTTTTAATGTCACTAATGAAACTTAATATTTAATAATCTAATTTTAATTTCTTTATGAAATATGCAAAATAAATTATATACACAAACACAATAATTAATAATCTAATCTCATTTTTCCAAAATCAAGAAATGTTCTTACTGCTTCCATGCCTGAATAGTCTAATCGATAGTAGGCCATTTCAATTCTTTTTAGTTATATGGAGACGCAAACACCACTTTATTTTAGCGTACCCTACCAAAATTAAACGATAATATGGTATTTTTATTCTCATTTGTTACACTCTATTCTGTATCACTGGATACATTCGCGGTAACTTGTTTTATAAAGTGAGATGGGATTTATGACCATTAGATGCATATAAAAGCTTCCAAATAATAATAAGATATTGTGACTTTTGGTGAACTAGATACGCTTTGAAATTCTTCATTTGTAATGAAGCAGGATTCACATTCAATATTTTGTAGCTTACAATTGTGAATGTTGCGTTTTCCTACTTTTTCCTTTCATTTTTCAAAGCATCGAGCATTTTTTTCATTTCTTCCAAACTCATCCTTTGCCTTTCAGGATTGATAATACTATTGTGTCTTTCCGTACTTTCTACCAAGTTCAATAACTCGCATATGTTTTCTCTTTGAGATAATAACTGAAATGCTGTTAAATTTTTCAGCGTTACATTGTTGTAAGCTCTTTCAGGATTCATTGAGCTGATTGTGTTGTTCTGTGACATACGATATACTGATACTCTGTTCTAAATAACACAATCCTTTCGTTCTATCATAAAATTCAATGTTATAGGCTCATTTTGTGCATCTTATGTGGCGGATTAATTTTTTTTTTTTCAAAAAATATCTCGCGAAGTGCATGAGTTCTGACTATTTTTTAAATGCGATGATATCATTGATAGGGTGAAGATAGTCTTCAACAAACTTAGTAAGGGGCACCAAAGCGTCATGGACATCTTGAAACTGTCAGATTTTATTGGAAATACTTTAATAGTTTCCCTTACAGAAGATCGTATTTTAGTTGGAAGCTTGGTTGCTGTAGATGCCCAAATGAATTTGCTATTAGATCATGTTGAGGAACGTATGGGCTCCAGTAGTAGAATGATGGGCCTAGTCAGCGTCCCTAGGCGTTCCGTTAAGACCATAATGATTGATAAGCCTGTTCTGCAGGAGCTTACTGCGAATAAAGTTGAATTGATGGCTAATATTGTTTAGCGCATATGGTTCTAATAGTTTCCATAGTAACAATTGCTTGGCAAAAAAGGTCTGGCTTCGAAAGATATATAAACGAATATGAACTGGACTGAACTTAGATATTTTTTTCTGTATTAACTAAAATTTAGCGCAAATAATAACAATATCAACAATATCTGCAAGGAAGAACAATGAGCTGTACCACTGATAAGTTAATACAAAAGTACGACGCCCTTGTTAGGAAAACCACAGAACATAAATTCGCTAAGGAACTATGTGCCGGAACATTGAAGGACCGTAGTTTGTACATCTATTTATCACAAGATCTGCAATTTTTTGAAACTAGCTTAAGGTTGATATGTAAGACGACTTCTTTAGCACCAACTACTCACGCTTTAATAACCTTAGCCAAAAAGATTGGATTTTTTTCTAATGATGAAAACTCATACTTTCATGACTGCTTAGAATTATTGGCACCATCCCTCACCAAGGAAGAAAGAGATAATTTTGACAATAAAGCGATCCCCGGCGTTGATGCGTATATTAATTTCTTAGATGAGCTGAGAAAGGACGCCTCAATTACATGGCCATCCTTAGTAACCAGCTTATGGGTTGCTGAGGAACTCTATTGGAGATGGGCTCGTGATACTCCTAGAGCCCCAGGGTTGCATTGGAAATATCAAAAATGGATTGATTTACATGATGGTGAGCATTTTCAAACTTGGTGTGAATTTCTAAAGGCTGAAGTTGACAAGTTTCCCGTCGAAGAAGTGGAAAGCATATTTGTGAAGGTTTCACAGTTCGAGTTCGAATTTTTTGAATCTTGTTACAACGCCTAATCTCAAGTAGTATATAACACTTACTTATATATATATATGTATATTTTTGCAGAAAAATAAGAGCAATGAACAAGCTGATATGATCATCGTGTTAGACTTTTGTAAAGATCGTTTATATTATATTGAAGACCGGACTGTGAAAGGTAAAATTTCAGTCTATCCAAGAATGTGATTCCGTTCCAGGTTTTAGCAATTGGATCGTACCTCGGTATTCCGAATTGTTCAATTATTGCGCCTGCAGCGATGTTCCCACATATACTAGCAATATCTAAGCTTTTCGTTAGGGCATAAGAAACTGCAAAGCCGCCAAGGAACGAGTTTCCCCCGCCAGTAGGATCTAGTACTTTAGACTGAGTTTTGAAATGGTAGGCGGGGAAATGGTCATAGGTTCGTCCGTTCTTAAACTTCTCACTTACCGATATGCTTCCGAGGGCACCGCATCGTAGAATACACATATTGTTTTCATCCATGAAATCATCGAAACGATGCGCTAATGCTAGACATTCTTCCAAACTAGTCGGTTCCTTGCTACTTAAACCAAATAAGCGACTTGATTCTTCGGCATTTGGAGATAATATTACCGTAACATCGTTCCTCTGCATTACACTTTTAATGTCATTTTGATGATCAAAGTCGCAAAGATCTGGGAATGGCTCCCAAATCACGATTGGTTTTGTGCCCTTTGAACTTTTCACCCGTAGCAGATCGTTTATTATGTCTAAGCATCTAGACCCAGAACATAGCAAATGAAACGCATGCATTTCATCAATTATCTTCTGCCCAAATGTGGAAATCCAGTCATCGACGTTAATCTGCTTCTTCGGCGTCAAAAACTTGAACTTTCTCAAATCATCACTTCCCTCGTAATAATTCAACCCTTTGGTAGTTAATCTGCTAAAGTCATCTCGAAACCTCACATCAGTACCCCATGAGTCTATTTCCCTTATAACTTCCTTTGGAAAGTCAGAGCCTCTGTCCACTATCCACTTCAAACCTTTGGATGTGACATTGCCGGAAGATATTATGCATGCACCCAAAATGGCAAAAGTCCCTCCGCCTCCTGGGACATTCTTATAGTGAATATTATATTTACTACGCTCGATGTCGTCTATGATAAACATGCCATTAGTTATGACTAGGCTTTTCGTTTCTGTAGAATCCTCTTCATTCATCATTATCACGTTCTTTATTTTCTTAGAACAGTAAACTTCTTAAATCAAATGTGAGAAGTGTTTTCATGTATAGCCAGGTTATGCAATAATAGAAGGGATGAAAGCTTTAGTCGCGCCTGTTTAATATGCAATTACTTTAGCACTACCGTTTATTGTCTTGATATGACATTTATTTGTCAGCTGAGGATCTCGGAAATTTTAAATGTAAAAAGGAAGTTCCCTAGAGTAATCGTAGCATTATCATACATTCAGATTCACAGAGCAACATGCAAGTTTTAAAATACATTATTAAGCTTTTGCAGAGGCAAATTATACATGAACACTCCTAAAGTACATTTAATTACAATTATCTCAGAGAAGATCTTCTTGAGTCCCAACCAACAAAAGTTTAAACACACAAAAATCGTAGCGTGCATCGTCAAGTTATGTTTGTAAGTACTGGGATAGTTAATTACTACATAGGAATATTCAAGATGTCTTTCTGATATCAGAATCGTTGTTTGTTTATTACGTCATTCCTCTTCATTTCAGTAATTCTTCTGAATAAAAGCGGAACCAAGACAATATACGGTGTGCTTTTGACAGATTTGTACTTTTCATATTCGAGTAAATTTCCCTATGTTTGATGGAGTATCATAGTTTTGTTTTTCTTTTTGTTTCCTAGTCAGCCCTTTTCTTCCAGGTACATTATCTATTGAAAATGGACCCCATTATTGCTATGAATTCTGTATTACCTTTCTTGGATTGTAATTTTTTTTTCTTAAGTTATACTTGGGAACAAGACCAAACATGTTATCTTGCATAAACCTTATAAGCAAATTGGTGATATTGAACTGAGATTCCGATGACCGTGAATACCATCTAACAAGAAAATCATTTGGAATTTTGAGAAAATACAATATCCATAATAAGTACGAGAGATTAATTTTTGTTTTCAGATCAACATTCAAACACGGTTGTTAGGTGGTTGTTTTCTGATGTACTCACATGAGAATCACGTGAATTTTCAGATAGTTGTTGGGATTCCATTATTGATAAAGGCAGTAATATTATGTATACAGAATATACTAGAAGTTCTCCTCGAGGATATAGGAATCCTCAAAATGGAATCTATATTTCTACATACTAATATTACGATTATTCCTCATTCCGTTTTATATGTTTCATTATCCTATTACATTATCAATCCTTGCACTTCAGCTTCCTCTAACTTCGATGACAGCTTCTCATAACTTATGTCATCATCTTAACACCGTATATGATAATATATTGATAATATAACTATAGTTGATAGACGATAGTGGATTTTTATTCCAACAATTCTATATACATAAAATTATAGCCTTTACCAACAATGGAATCCAACAATTACCAGCTATTCATCAA
>ERZ794947.92-NODE-92-length-45476-cov-119.135158_pt1 | contig 45476 bp, 32 predicted proteins | sample MGYA00511908_ERZ794947 | MGnify/ENA primary metagenome ERZ794947 (study PRJEB30137, sample SAMN04331400) | food metagenome | isolation source: control ferment replicate 2c | study: EMG produced TPA metagenomics assembly of the Comparison of meta-barcoding and...
CATCTTCATCCCCATTTTCTTCTTCTTTTTCTTCTCCTTCTGCTGCCTTTTCTTCATGCTGCTCGTTATCGTCATCTTCGGCCGCGGCCACAACAGGCACAACGGTTATCTTTAGTTGTTCCCAGTACTCACCAACTAGTTCCAACATGCCCATTTTCTATTTCTTTTTCTTTATCCGTGTGTGTAGGTGTAAGTGTATATGTGTGCTTCTGTTAATGTGAGTGCGTGTATACAATATGTGCAAATAAGCGCCAACCAATACTGCCCTTAAGACTGAGTAGGTCCTAATCTCGAAAACCCGGTGTGGGCCACTTTCCAGCAAAGCGCCTCTTATAACAAGCACCGCGCAGGGGAGGCGCGCCCCAGTCCGATATGCCCGGAACGTGCTTCCCATTGGTGCACGGTCACGTGCTCACGTTCTGCTGTAGGTGACGGATGTACCGGCAGGCCGCCTCCACGGTGGTCGCTTTGGACGGCGCGGCCGACACATTTTGCTGTTTCCACTCCGCGGGGATTAAAGACGCCAGTTCGTGCAGCGCGACCGCTAATCGATTACGCCGTGCTTGCTCTGCATGCTTGTGTGATTCGCGCTTGTCATCGTCCACGAGCGCGCCCGATGACCGTCGCTTACTCAGCGACCGCGAATGGCTCGATCCGTGCGGCGCGATTACAGGAGACTCACTTGCTACGACCACGCCTTCTGCGCTGCTGCTGGTCTTGGCCGTGACCGGTGATATGCGTCTTGTGCTGTTCGACGGCAGAATAACTTTCGGATATTGCTTTGGTTTCGGTTTCGGTTTCGGAGTTGGGATAACGCTGTCGGGCAATTCGAACAGCGAAGTGGCCGAATCCGGCCCGGGTTTACCTCTGCGCTTGTTCAAATACGGACTACTATTACTCTTGTTTTTAGTGACTTTGTTAGCGGATGTGGTGGAAGTAGCAGTAGCGACCAAGTTCGGCGAAATGGTTACGGGAACCGCACTTTGCGTGTGTATTAGCGGCGAATATAATAGCCGCGGCTTGATTGTAGCAGTTGTAGCTGGGGAGTGGTGCGCATGCGAGGGCATCATCCAGTCCATATCCATACCTTCCACCAGCTCAAAGGCGCGGTCTAGGTCGTCCAACGCGAGACTGTCTTGTTCATTTTCATTCTCGTTCCCATTCTCACTGCTGTTGTGGTTCTCTTGACTGTTCAGCTCGTCGTTTTGCTCGTTGAAGTCCTCGCGCCCATCATGCCGTTTCGTGTTTACGGTGATAAAGTCTCCGACTTTATCAAGAATGCTACTCTTGGGCTCTAAATCGTCCACAAAACCGTGTATTCCCTCAGAAGTTGTACGGCCCATGACTTTCTGCTACTCTTGTTCTGTCTCCTTTGCTCATCTCTTCTCTTCTGGTCCTTCCGAAGCATGACTTCTTCCCTCGTTATATACATTTTTCTATGGTCAAGACTCATTTGCCAAATATTTCCGTGCGAGCGGCCGGGTCAGCCTTTCGCCTACCACATATTAGGCGAGGCAAAAAAAAAAAATAGAAAACGAGAAAATCGCAGTTGCAGCGTAGGAAGTACTTGCACACAGACATACACATACACACCGTACGCAAAGAAGGCAAGGCAGCAAGAAAAAAAACTGTGGGAACGTAGAAATGAACGTACCTACGGCGCCAACTCCCAACAAACATTTGAACATACCTGATTTGAGGTTCGAGAAAGTGTTCAAGAAAGCTTTACACAGGGAATTGGCACCCTCATCGTCCCTCTCACGGAAGGCGGGTGTGATTACGAAAGTTGTGGTTCGCGATGTCCTGCTCATGCCCTTATTGCAGAGCTTTGTTTTGTCACTCGCGCTTATGGGTGTGAAGGAATGGTTGTCTTACATACGCTTGAAAGGACGAACCCTAGGTGACCGCATTAGACAGAGACTTTTTCCGATCTAAATAATGCATATAACCGTATCTTTTTTATATGAACCTAGTTTTGCTGTATAAGAGCCGAGAAAAAAATATAGGAAAATATAGGAAAATATAGGAAAATATGCAAAATAGAAACACGAATTTTTTTTTTGTTAAGAAAAAAAGAGATAAGCCCTGTAGGGGGCTCGAACCCCTAACCTTATGATTAAGAGTCATACGCGCTACCGATTGCGCCAACAAGGCATTTTAATCTCTGGCTACTCGGCACTAAAAAATGCGCCACATCAGATGTTTAGGCCGCACCATAATTTTTCTTTTTCCTGTCTCTTTGTCTTTTCACATTGCACAAAAGTAGAGGAATAATGGATGGATCTAGGATGTACGTATATATGATATTAGCGGTCTGAAGAGAAAAAAAAAACAGCAACAATAACATCGCACTTGATGATCAGAAGGGCCCCTACCACCTTGCAGCTCAGTCACGACGACGTAACCTCTCTGATCGACGACCTGAACGAGCAGAAACTCAAGCAGCAGCTGAATATCGAGAAGACAAAATACTTCCAAGGAAAAAATGGCGGATCGCTGCACTCCAATACAGACTTTCAGGACACATCGCAGAATATCGAAGACAACAATAACGATAACGATAACGATATCGATGAAGATGACGACATGTCATCTTACAACGACAAAGCAGCCTCTGTAGCGCACACCAGAGTCCTCAATTCCTTGCATCTGTCCACCGACAGCAATACCGCCCACGAGACGTCCAATGCAAACGACAACCACAACCCCTTCTACATCCGCGAGGAATAATAGCATATCCGCATACGCACACGCACACGCGCACGCATCCACATTCACTTTCACTTATAAAATTTCTTCTCTCTAGTTTTATATACGTTGTATTAGAAATATAAAATATGACAATAGTACACTTTGTAGGCTCTCTTTTTTTTTTTTTTTTTTTTTCTTATATATATTTTTTACAATGACCACGGTTTGTACACCTGGGGCTGCAATTTTGCAATGGAGTCGCCTTCGCCTACTTCCTCGCCTTCCTTGCCTACACGTTTCACGCCATGTCCTGTGGCCGTATTGCCGTCTTCGTCATCGCCCTCCTGGTCCTTCTCCACTAGTTGTATGCCCGAGTCTACTTGCTCCGAAATCAGTACCAGTTTCTTCGACACATTCAACTCCTCCAGCGACTTGTTCAGGTCAAGAATCTGTTTACTCAGTGATAATCGGTCGTTCAGCATCTTTTCAGATTCCTTCACATATTTCAGTTTTTCCATCTCCAGTTGCGTTTCTAGATCGCACAGCTTTGTAAACTTGCTCTCTAATTTCTCCATGGTCAGCTTGACTAACTCTTGGATTATCGCTTGGCTTTCTTCAATGTACTTTTCGGAGATCTCTCTCGACTTATCAGAGACCTTACCCAATTTGTCGTCGCCTTGCAGTAGCGTCTGGACAGCATCATTCACGCATTCCATCAACTTCGAACCGGACACACTACCATCGCGGCTGTCGCCACCCTTACCATTCAGCGTTGAACCAACAACTTCTTGGATGTAGTTGTCCTCGATCGGTAAGCTTAGGAATTTTTCAATGCAGTCTTCTACACGCTTGTGCCCACCCACGTGATCAGCAATCTTCTCCCACTGGTCTTCATACATTTCAATACCCTCCAGCAATAGTAGCATCTCCTGGTCTGACCAGTTTTTTTTAACCGAGTTTCCGTTGTTTTCTAATCTGATGAAATCTGAAGATTGAAAGTTGGCACCGAAATGACCCTCTTGGAAACAGCGGGAGCACAGATTGGTGTCCCGTGCACGCAAATTGTGGTAGCGCACATTGATTGACTCGTTACCGCATGTATGGCAAATGTAAACTTTGTGAATCTGCCTGGAGTTTCTACTTTCGTCTTGTAATGCATTGAAGTCTTGTGCAGAATCGTAAACGTTCTTCTTGATTGTGAGATTGACGGGGAATTCCTTCTTGACTTGTGGTTCCGCTCCATCTCCTCCCTCCACTTCTTGCTTGATCACATTCTCTGGTAAAAATGGCTTTAACCCCTGTGGAGTGTCCAGGACTACTTGGAAGTGGCCCGTAAAACTTGGCCCAATAAGACTGGGCTTGGTCCTGGGGTCAATCTGATAATTGATTAAGCCCCATTTTTCCAAGAACGCGTGAATCTTCACTATCGAGGCAACATCCATGGCAACATTTCTTCTCACAGCGGTAATGGTCAAATATTCGTACGGCGAAAGACGGTACGTGTTGATGATAAAATTTCTTGTGTCCTTATATGCCTTTGGTGTCTTGAACCTTGATGAATCGTTGAAAAAGTCGGGATTGGATCTTTTTTCGATCTCGTGGATCTTCGAAATATCAAACCAAGAGGCAAACGACGGAATAATCACCGGGTGAGTTTGCTTTGCCAGGAACCTAAGGGCCTTCTCCTCCAGTTTCTGTGCTTCTTGCTCGTAATTGATTTTCTTATGAGCTACTTCTGCTCCCAATGTGGCAGATTCCTCCTTCGCCTGTTCCTGTGCTAAGTGAGGGAAAGATGGCGTGTTGGTACTTGTGGTGGGTGGCTCCTCGGTCGCTTCGTGCGAGTCTACCATAGGGACATCCTTATCCTTTTCAGTGTCGCTCATTATCCTGGCCTTCTATCTACTCTTTGCTTCTCTGCTCTACCCTTCTCTCTATAAACCTCACGAACTAATTCAATGTTGATGAAACTTATTTTTTCCAACTTTTTTACATCAAGCGGGTGACAAAGAGAACGCCATAATTAAATTATCATAAAAAAGAGTAAAAGATTAAGGAAGTATCAAATTTGGCGATGAGATGAGCAGATGCTCAAACGCGGCGCTGATGACTATTGTTGAGGATGCTGTTGGGGCCAGGGTGGCTGCAAGGACGAGAAACATGAGCAATGGCGTCAATTACCGGGAGAAGGAAGTCAATGACCTAACGGCTGACATTTCGGATTCGGATTCAGATTTGGATTCAGAGGACAATAAACATGGCAAAGGTGACAATGACACTGCCCCGATATGGTTACAAGATGATGTGCATTCAGACGAAGATATTCAGCTGGACTCAGAGGACGATTCCGATACAGAAGCTGTTCAAGCCCAAGTGGTGGATAAATTGGCAAAAGACACGAAATCAGAGCAAAAATCCTTGGATGATGAGCTCTCCGAGATGGATACCAAGACGGTCTCTTTAAAACTTAAGAAACTAAACGAGTTTGTGAGGCAGAGTCAAGTATATTCCAGTATAATCGCCGATACTTTACTACAACGATCTAATGAAGTGGCTAACGCTAATACAAAAGATAACAGCAACTCTAATGATGAAGAACATTCTTCAAAAAAACGTAAAACAAAAAAAAAATCAATAACAGATTTCTTCAGAAAACAGAAAAAGAACGAAGATACAACCACCCAAAACGGCGCACCAGACGATGCAGCAATAAAGCAACCTCGCCTATTGAAAAACTGTATTTTAAAACCTTACCAACTAGAAGGTCTTAACTGGCTGATCACTCTTTATGAAAATGGCCTGAACGGAATTCTTGCCGATGAAATGGGCCTTGGTAAGACTGTTCAAAGTATTGCTCTTTTGGCGTTCATATATGAAATGGACACAAAGGGTCCCTTTCTAGTGGCTGCACCATTAAGCACCCTAGATAATTGGATGAACGAATTTGCAAAATTCGCTCCTGATCTACCAGTTCTAAAATATTATGGGACCAATGGTTATAAGGAACGTTCTGCCAAGTTGAAAAATTTCTTTAAACAACACGGCGGCACGGGGATCGTCATCACATCATATGAAATTATTTTAAGAGATACCGACTTAATCATGAGTCAAAATTGGAAATTTTTAATTGTTGATGAAGGCCACCGTCTGAAAAATATAAATTGTAGATTGATTAAAGAGTTAAAAAAAATCAATACTTCCAATAGACTGCTACTAACAGGGACGCCTTTACAAAATAACCTAGCTGAATTATGGTCACTTTTGAATTTCATAATGCCCGATATCTTTGCCGATTTCGAGATATTCAATAAATGGTTTGACTTCGATAGCTTAAATTTAGGCTCCGGTTCCAACTCTGAAGCATTGAATAAGTTAATCAACGATGAACTACAGAAAAATTTGATTTCCAATTTACACACAATTCTGAAACCATTCCTTTTGAGAAGATTGAAAAAAGTTGTTTTGGCTAATATTCTGCCGCCAAAGAGAGAATATATCATAAATTGTCCGATGACGTCTGCACAGGAAAAATTCTATAAGGCTGGATTGAATGGAAAGTTGAAAAAAACCATGTTCAAAGAATTAATCAAAGATTTTTTCACATTGAACGATGAATATATCGGCCACGTTTCTAATCGGTCCATACGAGATTTCATCAATTATAAACTATCTGGTAATGAAACTTCAAATACGGACAATAGAATCAATCCAACCTTGTTGCAAATGGACAAACTATATAAGAAGAACCTGCAAATGGAAATTTCAAATAAGAAATTACAAAATATGATGATGCAATTAAGACAAATCATTGACTCAACTTTTTTGTTTTATTTCCCATATTTACACCCAGAAGACTTGACTTTGGAAACTCTTTTAAAGACGTCTGGGAAATTACAAATCTTACAAAAATTAATCCCCCCATTAATATCTGAGGGGCACAAAGTGCTTATTTATTCTCAGTTTGTTAACATGCTCGACTTGATCGAAGATTGGTGTGATTTAAATTCGTTCGCGACATTTCGAATTGATGGTTCAGTAAGCAACGAAACAAGAAAGGATCAACTCGAGAAGTTTAATAGCTCGAAAGATAAGCATAACATTTTCCTATTGTCCACAAGGGCGGCAGGACTGGGTATTAATCTAGTCGGGGCAGATACAGTTGTCTTGTTTGATAGTGATTGGAATCCACAGGTGGATTTACAAGCCATGGACAGGTGTCACCGTATTGGCCAAGAATCACCGGTTATAGTATATAGGTTGTGTTGTGATAACACCATTGAACATGTTATATTGACCAGAGCGGCCAATAAGCGAAATTTGGAAAGAATGGTTATCCAAATGGGAAAATTCAATAACCTGAAAAAATTGGCGTTAAATGAAGGTTCTTTTTTGAAGGCAAACAAAGCGGGTGTCAATGTCACTAATAAGGACTTAGTCCAGGAGTTATCTATGCTTTTAATGAGCGATGAATCCAGTATAGGCTTTGAAAATGGGGGACAGAAAGAAAATAAGGCTACTGAGGGCCAACTGACTGATAAGGAGGTTGAAGAATTGACCAACAGATCTCTTGAAGCGTACAAGGCCAACAGAGTCGTAGATCTACCGCACGTCAAGCTATTTGAAACAACCTCCGGTCTTTAACTTGGTTATCATACAATATTGTTTTTATTAAATGTTTGTATATATGTACATATACATACCTATATATTGATCAATGTTCTTGCCGTACAAATTCTTCCTCTAGTTGTTCCTTTAGTTCACGGTTTTTGAATAAAGTATCCGCAGTATTCATTCGTTGCAGAAAGGTATCTTGAATATTATTTTTTGTGTTCTGGAAATCAGCTTTTAGTTTAGTAATCCATTCCAGTATCAAAGTCATATCCAGATCATGTTTTACCAGACGGTTCCTCTCAGAAATAACTTTCTTTTTCAATTCCATGAAACGGAGCCAGTTGGAATGATTCTCTTCTATATAGGCTGGATCGTATTGATCTTCCAAATGGAGACCTCTGACGTCCATATATGCCATTCTTTGCGACCATTGACTTATCATTACATCGCCCCACTCTTCGTACACTTCGACGTTTTCAAGACGAATCGATTCTGCCAGTTTAGCCATTTCGGTAAGAAAAGAATCTAATGAATGAAACAGTGATTTTTCAAAGTCTAACAAATGTATTTTATAATTCTTCAGTATCGATGTGATAGATGATTTGGTAATGTAAGCTTCCAGTTCAACTTGACCCGATTCATCAAAATACTTTATTTTATTTTGCACAGGATCGAATTTAGAGGTACAATTAATATCTTTGATTTTTAAATCTAGAAACACTAGTTGCTCATTAACGGTAGTGTTAAGGTCATCAAGATTCCTAGTGATTTCTATAGATTTATTTCGCACCTCGGCCTCGAACACAGACTGTATCTCTGAATCCAAAAGTGCCATCGCACTGTGTATTTTCGAATCTATAGCCTTAATCCATGCTTCATATTCCATTTTTAATGATTCTGCCTCGTAAGTTTCCAATTCTGCATGGCTATTGGAACCAATGATAATCTTTGACAAATCCTGCAAAATAGCAGCAGTGACGAGTTGTGAGTTCCCGTGGCCATCCTGTACTCCATCGAACTCGTATTCTTTATTTTCATCCTCAATTCCGACATCATCCTCATCCTCATCTTCATCCTCATCTTCATCCTCATAATCCTCTGTTTCCGAGTCTGTCTCAAAAATGGGTTTGGTGAGCGTGCCATCAGCGCTGAAGGAGCCGTATTTCATCCAATCCGTAGAGGAGTTAAATGGATTCTCTAGTACATTCTTCACATTGTCTGTATATGGCTTTAAATAGTACCAGGCAATCCTTAGATGATTTAATAAAGGTCCCAACTTGGAATGTAGCGAACAGCAGAGCTCATTTAGCCTTAGAAAAGAGAAAATATTGTACCAAAAGCGGTAAAAATATCCCATAATTCTCTTCAAGGATGAGTTGGGGTATCTTTCAATCAGTGGTTTTATCGATTGTGAGTACTTTCCAACTAAATAGTCAGAAACCGCTGAACCTTCAACCAATTTAGAATCGAATAGTGAGCCAACTGAAAATTCAGTATGCCGGCAAATGGGCTGTAAATCTGTGGCAAAGTTTCCCAGACCATTTTGCTGACAGACCAGATACCTTGCAATAAACACGCAAGCCAGCAAAGCAGTCGTTACTTTGAAAACGGCCTTCATGATTTTTAGTAAAGAACTAACCACCTTTTTCTTAGTTAAGAAAAGGTCAATCAGTAACAGAAATATGATAGTAGCAACACCCAAAAAAATGCTATCTTCCAATAGTCAAAAAGGAAGCCTCGATGCCATACAAGTCTCTTCTAAAGTACTATTATGTAATTCCTGTTAAATGATACCTGTATTGTGGCTTAAAAGGGCCGAAATGACAACAAAATGAGTAGGGTTAATTTAATTTTTAAAGAGGGGATTTATCTAAAAAATGAAAGACAACTATAGGGCTGGTAATTATAGAATAGGTCTTAGTAGGGTTATCCCTTCCTCTAGAAAAAAAGAAAGAAAAATAATTTTAAGTGGCCAATTAGAACCAAAACCAACAGTATCGTGGTATCATACGCTCCAAAGCAACTAGAAGAAAGGCCTTATTTGACCATTGGATTCAGTATTTTTTCTCCAAGTAGCGGTTAAAAGACTGAGAGACTAAAGCTAGATAGTGGGTTTGAGTGACTATCCCCTTTTTTCCTCCTCTTTTTTTATTATTTTCATTTTATTTCATTTTGATTTTATTTCAACACGATTAAGACACAAGCGTTACTTCCCTAGACTATAGTCTCTGCCATTCCCATTCTATTGATTTTTGGAGCAGCAGTTTTTACAAAAGAAAAGAAAAAAAAGACGAAAACAACAAGCCGGAGTAAAGATGTCGTTTTGGCCATTTGGACAGAATCTTAATCACTCTAATATTAATAAGATCCTAGATGAATATTTTCATGTGCTACACGAACTGGAAAGGATTAACCCAAGCGTTGGTAAGGCCATTCCCGCTATTTTCAACAACGTTCAGGAGCGAGGTACAAGTGACTCCCTAGATTCTATTCCGGAGGAGTATAGTCATGGTGATGAAGTGAAAACGGCACGTGGAGATCAGAAGAGTCGATTTGAGAAGGATGATCAGCAAGAACGGTATGAGAAAGAGGAAGAGGAACGGAGCATGAACTCTAGCGAATCTTCCACTACATCTTTTTCTTCTGGGTCAACTTCTAGAACAGATCTAGATGAGGAGGATATCAGCAATGCTACTGCTCCCATGATGGTCACCACAAAGAATTTGGATAACTCTTTTATTGAAAGAATGCTTGTAGAGACAGAGCTGCTGAACGAATTATCGAGACAAAACAAGACGCTACTTGACTTCATTTGCTTTGGATTTTTCTTTGATAAGAAAACTAATAAGAAAGTGAATAATATGGAATATCTGGTCGACCAACTGATGGAATGTATCTCGAAGATTAAAACCGCCACCACAGTGGATTTGAATAACCTGATAGATTATCAAGAACAGCAACAGCTTGATGATAGCTCGCAAGAGGACATTTATGTGGAATCTGATACGGAGCAAGAAGAGGAGAAAGAGGACGATAATAACAGCAATAACAAGAAGAGACGAAAACGCGGAAGCTCCTCGTTTGGTAACGATGATATCAACAACAATGACGACGACGACGACGATGCGAATGAGGACGATGAATCTGCCTATTTGACAAAGGCCACCATAATATCTGAAATCTTTTCCTTAGACATATGGTTGATTAGCGAGTCATTAGTTAAAAACCAATCATACTTAAACAAGATTTGGTCTATCATCAACCAGCCAAATTTCAATTCTGAAAACTCTCCCTTGGTACCCATATTCTTAAAGATTAACCAAAATCTGTTGTTAACCAGGCAGGATCAATATTTAAATTTTATTCGAACGGAGAGAAGCTTTGTTGATGATATGTTGAAGCATGTTGATATTTCCCTGTTGATGGATTTTTTCTTGAAAATAATATCCACAGATAAGATTGAATCACCCACGGGAATAATTGAATTAGTATATGATCAAAACTTGATCAGCAAATGCTTAAACTTTCTAAATAACAAAGAGTCCCCAGCTGACATCCAAGCATGTGTGGGTGATTTCTTAAAGGCTCTGATTGCCATTTCTGCTAATGCACCCTTGGATGATATTTCCATTGGTCCAAACTCCTTGACGAGACAGCTAGCATCTCCCGAATCCATTGCAAAGCTAGTCGATATCATGATCAACCAAAGAGGTGCCGCATTAAATACCACAGTTTCGATTGTCATTGAGCTGATAAGGAAAAACAATTCAGACTACGATCAAGTTAATCTTTTAACCACTACTATAAAGACTCATCCACCTTCAAATAGAGATCCAATATATTTAGGCTATCTACTTCGGAAATTTTCAAACCATTTGTCCGATTTTTTCCAAATCATTCTAGATATTGAAAATGACGCCAACATCCCATTACATGAAAATCAGTTGCACGAAAAATTTAAACCTTTAGGATTTGAAAGATTCAAAGTGGTGGAATTAATCGCCGAGTTACTGCATTGCTCTAATATGGGATTAATGAATTCCAAAAGGGCAGAAAGAATAGCCAGAAGAAGAGATAAAGTAAGAAGCCAGTTATCCCATCATTTACAAGATGCATTAAACGATCTGAGTATCGAAGAAAAGGAGCAACTTAAAACGAAGCACTCTCCAACACGTGACACTGATCACGACCTAAAAAATAACAACGGTAAAATAGATAACGACAATAATGATAATGATGATGAAAGTGATTATGGCGACGAAATAGACGAGAGCTTCGAAATTCCATACATCAATATGAAGCAAAACATAAAACTTAGGACCGACCCCACGGTCGGTGACCTATTCAAAATCAAACTATATGATACGCGAATTGTTTCCAAAATAATGGAACTATTCTTAACACATCCTTGGAACAATTTTTGGCATAATGTTATATTCGACATAATTCAGCAAATCTTCAATGGAAGAATGGATTTTTCCTATAATTCCTTCCTTGTTTTGTCTCTGTTTAACTTAAAGAGCTCCTATCAATTTATGACTGATATCGTCATATCAGATGAAAAAGGAACGGATGTTTCCCGATTTTCTCCCGTTATTAGAGACCCAAATTTTGATTTCAAAATAACTACAGACTTCATATTAAGGGGCTACCAAGATTCATATAAATTTTATGAGCTAAGGAAAATGAATTTGGGATATATGGGCCATATTGTCTTGATTGCCGAAGAAGTGGTCAAATTTTCTAAATTGTACAAAGTGGAACTAATATCTCCCGATATTCAAGTAATTTTACAAACCGAAGAATGGCAATACTACTCCGAAGAAGTCTTAAACGAAACAAGAATGATGTACTCTAAAATTCTTGGCGGTGGAAGTTATATTGATGATGGAAATGGTAACATCATTCCGCAGCTGCCTGACAATACTACTGTATTAACTCCAAATGGTGATGCAAGTAATAATAATGAAATCCTTGATTCAGATACCGGGAGTAGTAATGGAACAAGTGGTGGCGGCCAATTAATCAATGTTGAGTCTCTAGAAGAACAGTTGTCCTTATCTACAGAATCTGATTTACACAACAAGTTAAGGGAAATGTTAATCAATAGGGCTCAAGAAGACGTTGATAATAAGAACACGGAAAATGGGGTTTTCATACTGGGGCCGCCGGAGGACAAGAACAGTAATAGTAACATTAACAATACCAACCATAATAATAATAATAATAGTAATAACAACGATAATAACGATAATAATGATAATGACAATGATAATACTCGTAATTATAATGAAGATGCTGATAATGATAATGATTATGATCATGAATGATACATTGTTTTGTACTTTTCTTTAATTTGTATATATATATATATATTAATTTATATGTATAAGTACCATGTAGTTTTCTATTCATTCATTCATTCATCATGATAATATTACTTCTTACGTATCATTTACGTGAATAGATCACTTTACCGTTAGGCAATTCCATTTTCTTTTGGCCTTTCTTTGCAGAACCCTTTTTTACTTTGTTCCCCTTTTTTGATTGGTTACCATCATACTTTTTACTATCCGTTATTATTTCTTCTTTTCCTGCGCTACCAACAGATTTGCCAAACGTCATGTTCCAAACCGAAGCAGGTATTCTCCAAAACAAACAGTTCTTTACTGAAGGTTTATCCAAGGTATCTGGCGAAATTAGTGTTTCACTTCCATCAGGCTCTACAACATAGACATCGCTAAACCTTACAACCAAACTTTTACCCTCATCCTTTTCATGTTGTTTAAACGTTAGTTGTTTTACGCCTAGTCCATTGGTATCATCCTGTTGTTTACACTGACTGATGAAGTTTTCAATTCTTGATCTTTGAGAACGATATTGAATAATAGAAATGATATACTGCCCAATATTAACGACTATCCAAATAAAGGCCAGCAGGAACCAAGTCTTAGGCTTCATTCTGGAAAAATAAAAACCACCCTTATGGAAATCATAGTTTGGAAAGCCATTCTGTAGATAATAATCATAAATCTTACGATTAGAACTATTTGAAAGAATTTGAGTAGCGAGGTTTAACCTTTCATACAATTTACGGTATTTAGGGTTCTTATCCGGATGGTACTTCTTGGATAGCTTTCTTAAGTTTTTTGTAATCTCCTTTGTACTAGAATTCTGCAGTTTAGGTAACTTCAAGAACTTGTAGAAGTTCATATCTGGGCCATATTTCGTACTTATTTCATTTTGTAATTGGAAAATTTCTGTTTCAATGGTGGTAAAAGCATATGATAGAGATAACAATCCCAGGACAACCAACGCAGGTTTCCAGTAACCGTTCATTCTTTTAGTGATCTTGTAACCTTGATTTTTTGTTCGTTTTCTATTCTTTTGGTACGTGTTATTTTGAAAATCTCATTTTTTTCGTGATTATTAATTTTGAATATGGAAATTAAATATGATTTACCTTCAAATTGGGAAATAATGTAAATACAACGTCAATAAAAGTATTTGTTCGGTCACATATATTTAACTAGCATTGAGGATGGCAGTTATCAAGTTGACGCATAAGCTTTATCAGTATTATCAATTAGCCACAAGCTTTTTGTATGCTGCATTATTGATACGGTGGCTGATATTAATGCCACTGGTAGGGTCTCGGTTTTTACCGGGAGGAATCCACGAATTCTTGATATATTTGATGTTTTGTTCCAGCATCATGGAAGTTATTTGGTTGCTTAGATTCCACGGGTTCAAATATGGTTTGCTTTCAAGAACGTTTTTGAAAGACTTAGATTTTATCTATTTAGTCAGCGTGATCCATTTTTATGACGATTATGAGCATGCATTGATCCTGAAGAATGCATCATATTCTAGTTTCATTATTTCCTTATCTTTATCACAGGCATATTGCCATTGGTGCAAACTTTTTAAACGTAAGGGCGTAAAGGAAAGAACACTTGTCTGGAAGGTTAACACATTTGTTACGTTGCCAATTCTCTACCTGAGTGAATTTGCATTGCTACTATTAAATATCCAGGTTAAGAACTATCATTCTACCCCGACTTTGGACATAATCAACAGGGTGGTTTTACTAGCATACTTCCCTGTACTACTAACAGCATACAAAAAACTATTAACAAAATGAGCAATTTTATTGGTTTAATACATATGTATACACATATACATATCTGTACATACTCATAAATATCTGGATAGTTCGTCAGCCATTTCATTTGCAAAAGCATCAGCTTCACTACTATTCTCGATAGACTTATATTTTAGCCTTGCACTTTGCAAATTCCTAATTATTTGTTCGAGGGGCATTTCATTAGGAATTTCCTCCCTTATTTTAGTAGCCGGTAGAACTTCACAATTTAACCAGTCGTGGGTATCTATAATCTCCTGGATCCTATCAAGCCCCAATTTTTCTCCATAGTCGTTATGGTTAACAGTTGGTTTTGACCTTTTCCAGTTTACGAGTTCGATGACGTTTGTAAAGGCATTGCTCCATATCTCATTCAGTTCATCAATTTCATCTTGCTCGACTTCTTCGTTCACATTGACCAACACAACGAAAGTATTTCGATGGGCAGCTATCATGAATTGGTGCAGCAGTTCTTGAGGTTTTGTTTGCCGGATGTCCGTTATTAAGATAATTCCTGCCATGACATTTCTAAGCGGTTCACATTCAGGCGTTATAAATTCTTCCACCCATACTGGTATGTCTTTGCAAGAGTCAATATAAAGATCAAAATGGACTTTATAGTATCTATTTTCCCAAGTTTGGTCCTTAACTATACTGATGCCCGTGCTAGAGCAATGAAACAGGTCTTGCAAAAATTGTGTTTTTGAAAAGTTGTGTGGGTGATCTGATAAAACCAATATTTTATTCTGGGGGTATTGAAGAACCATTGTAGATTGGTATTTTTGCGTATATACACTTGCTATCTTGCTGCATCAGATTTTCTCTATAAAGAGTTTTCTGTTTTTCCTCTCTTTTCAGAATTCGAATAGGAATGAGTAAACTTGAATGACATGGAATTTACACATATATACACATATATAAATAAAATGACTTAGTTTTCTGGCGATTCAGAGTAATATTGCAAGTAAGCAGCCATCGTCTTCATACCACCAACAAAATTTGAAATATCTAACTTTTCATTGATTGAATGAGCACCATCATCGCCTCTACCCATTGGCAGCAATAAGACACTAGTGTTCAAGGCATCTTGGAAAGTCAAAGTGATAGGAATGGAACCACCTTCCCTGGTAAAATCAGGATCGACACCATAGACCAGTTTTGTGGCCTTTTTAGCAGCAGTAAATTGGGCGTTGAATGGATCAGAAACCCAATAAGCACCATCATGGATTAATTCTGTTCTGCACTTGTTTGGAGAGTTCAAGGACTTGAATTTGGCATCACAATGCTTCTGCACCAAAGAGGTCAGTTTCTCAGAATCCATGTCGGGGACGGTTCTAATGGAAAACTTACCGAAGACCTTAGCTGGAATGACAGTCTTTGCACCTTGAGCGGAAAAGGCGCCTTCCACACCATGAATGGACAACGAAGGATACCTCCATCTGTGCATCAAGATGTCTTCCTTCTTGTCGTACAAACTTGTCTTAGAGCCAGTTGCAGCGTTCAATTCTTCGACGCTAAATTCGATATCCTTGTATAGAGCCTTCTCCTTCTCAGTTAGAGGAGCAACCATTTCGTCAATACCGTCAATCAGGATCTTACCCTTAGAATCCACAAGGGAACCGAGAACTTGCATTAAATCGATCATTGGTTCAGCAACAACACCACCAAAGATACCAGAGTGTAAATCTGCACTTGGACCCTCAATGATGGTTTGATAGTAGTTGCAACCTCTTAGACCATAAGTCAAAACAGGCTTCTTAGTGCCTAGCCAGTAATTATCGGAAATACAAACGGCATCTACACCTTTAAAGTAACCATTAGCTTCCTTTTTAATCAATTCATCCAATTTCAAAGAACCACTTTCCTCCATTCCTTCGAAACAAGTAACTAAGTTAACGGGGAATTCTTGTCCGGAGGCTTTGAACGCGTCCACAACGTTAATCCAAGATAATAAGGGACCAGTGTCATCGGTGACACCCCTTCCTTTCATGATACCTTTAGCCTCATCAATGACAAGCTTGAATGGCTCAGTATCCCAACCATCTTCCAATTGAGCAGGTTGCACATCATAGTGACCGTAAACCAACACAGTCTTTTTTGAAGGGTCGCTGCCGAACCTAGATAGAATCACAGGAGGTAGAGACAGATTTGGCGTAGAAATTGGTGGAGGTTGAATGCCCAGATCCACCATTTTAATGTCATGGAACCCCGATTGTGATAATTGCTCGGAGATAAACTTGGCCTTATCGAAGACTTTGGACCTTAGTGATTCATCCGAAGAAACAGCGGGGATTTGAATAGCCTTAGTCAGTCTGCTGAAGAACTGAGGCTTTAAAGAATCAATCTTTTGGAAAACGGAAGTAAGTGAGTGAGACATGCTTGTGTACGATGCTCTGGAGCAACTGAACTAACAATGAAGGGAGATTCAATTGATAAGAACAACATGTTGCTATTATAGTCTCTCTTTTTTTTTTTTGACACATTTTCTTGTAGCCGTTTTGAATGACGAATATAAGGGATATTGCTAAAATATGCTGTGGCATTGGTCAACTTAAAAGAATACGAATACTTATTCTAAAAGATGTGCTCGAGTATTTAACCCACCGATTGGCGCACAAAATGTGTTGTGGAGTTACCGATCACTCGAGGGATTTAATCGACTTCTTGTTTAGTTCGCCTTCGCTAGTCATAATAAAATCGACTTATTAATCCAAAAATTTCAAACTTTCTTGTCAACATAACTTTTGGAAAGGGTGTCAGAGATTTTTCCTTCTTGCGTCTGCTGATTTTATTAGGTTGTTTAATTTAAAGGTCTTTGAACAGAAGTGGGAACTTCTTCCGCCTTATTAAGCTATTTTTCAATCGAATATAATTGAAAAAGTAATTGCTCCCACAGGTAGTCGAATCGTAAAAAAAGGGCAGTAACAACAGCACCCGACATGGCTAACCAGGTAAGTAGTAAACTGTTTCGTTCCAAGACCGCTAATGCTATTTTATTAACGCTCTCTTTTTTCTCGTTTGCAGAACTCTGACCTTTACAAGCAAATCACTGCCGGCAGTGTAGCTGCTGTGTTTCAAACGACAATGACATACCCATTTGAGTACTTAAAGACTGGTTTACAATTGCAACCGAAGGGTACCGCTTTCGAAATCATTTTACCTCAGATTAAGTCGTACTTTGTTGGCTGCTCTGCCCTAAACGTGGCCGCATTTGGTAAGACTATTTTAAGGTTCGTTACGTTCGACAAGTTATGCCACTCCCTGAATAATAACATTGATAATAATGATAATTTTCAAAGACTGACTGGTTATAACCTTTTGATCGCTGGTACGTTGACAGGAATAGTAGAAAGTTTGTTTATTATCCCTTTTGAAAACATAAAAACCACCCTTATCCAATCGGCGATGATCGATCATAAAAAATTAGAGAAGAATCAACCTGTAGTTAACGCAAAGGCAACCTTTCACAATGTGGCGACTAAATCTACTCCTGTGGCTCGTATCGAGAAACTACTTCCAGCGGTAAAACACATGTATGAAACAAGAGGCCCTGCTGCGTTCGTCCAGGGAACAACAGCCACCATATTTAGGCAGATAGCTAACACCTCTATTCAATTTACTGCATACACAGCATTTAAACGGTTGTTACAAGCAAGAAATGACAAGGCATCCTCAGTAATAACGGGGTTAGCCACATCTTTTACACTCGTGGCAATGACTCAGCCCATTGACGTCGTAAAAACAAGGATGATGAGTCAAAATGCCAAAACTGAATATAAAAATACGTTAAATTGCATGTATAGAATATTTGTTCAAGAAGGCATGGCCACGTTCTGGAAGGGCTCCATCTTTAGGTTTATGAAAGTCGGTATTTCAGGAGGCTTAACGTTCACTGTTTATGAACAGGTTAGTTTGTTACTAGGCTTCTCTTCCAGGTCTTGATAATTTTGTGGATCTTTTACTCTTTTCTGTACATAAATTGCCACTATTTAATTATTTTCTCTACGGTATCTTTTTTAGAACAAATAACTTTCAATTCTTGATTGAAGTTCTAAGGGAAGCAATTCGTGCGCGAGCTCAAACATATCATCAACGTTATTGATAATACCCATATCGATAAACGAATCTACCAATTCCTGTTTTTGTAACGTGCCGATTTTTTGTTTCAAGAAATCCATTATATTTAAAGATTCCTCCTGTATAGTAGACCACGTTTGTTTCGGCAATATTATCCTATTCTCATTCAAAAATTGCCTTGTAAGATGTTTTAGATCCATTATTTGCAGCGGTTTTATAGAAGAACGTCTCACCGCAGGGACATTTAAACGGATAGGATCGTTGCCTATATCATCCAAATTTTCGTCACTGGTGTTTTCAAACGAATAATCTTCGTTTTCTGCTTCTTCTGTCTCCTCTTTATCGTCGCTTGGTAAATCTTCAGATAGTGGTTCTTCCTGTTGCGTTATGGAAATTGGTACCGGATCACGTACTGGCGGTTCATCTACCTGATCCATTCCAATGCTTGGCGACGTGCGCAAAACTTCCATAGAGATACTGTTAGCTTTATCTGGAGAGTGCACTGTCAATTCATCCTCGTGTCCTGTCGTGGGAACATCTTGTATTATTATCGGGTCAATCTTCCTACTTTTCAAGCCTTTGTCTCTTTCCTGCAATTTTGCAAATACTGTTTGCGATAAGGAAGTATAATCAGGTTGCGTTTCATTGCCAATGTTGTTATCTGTCAGTTTCTCACTTCTGCTCCGAAGAAGCTCATTCTCCTCTGGTTGGCTCTCTTCGTACGCTAATTCATCTATTAGATTCCGTGCTTGAGTTTTATTAGTAGTTGTATCGTTGCCTTGTGATTTGCGTGCTAACACTTGGCTTAAGTCTTGTAAAAAACTTCGTACTTCGTTCGGATCTTTATTGAGGATGTCATGAGACTTAGTAGAAGCAGATAAAAGTTTTCTATAACCTGGCGTATTTCTGATCAGTACCTCATCCTTGAGACGTTGTTCTTCAAGGGCTCTCTCCCGAAAGGGGGTTCTGATCTCTGAGACTTCTGTATTCTCGTTGTTACCGGCGGCCTTCCTGGGAGTGCTCATTATTCATTTCTTATTTCGTTACTAATCGTCGTGTGTGTCATTAATCGGTAACGCGTAGCTTCTTAATCTTATTTAGAATATGTAAATAAAAAAAAGTAAAAATCGAAGCCTAAGCATTTTCAATGAGCCAGTTTCAATGAGAAATCAATCACTGGTGTGCCTTGATGAATGCTACTAGTGCTGTAAATGTCAATGTCATCGCACAAATACTCCTCGAGGTTGTCCAAATTCAAGCCTCCACTACATTCCAAGAGGAAATGCTTTTTACCATTCCATTTGTTCTTAAGACTTTGGGCGCACATTTTCAAACCGTCACCTTTGAAATTATCCAACATGATAACGTCTGCACCAGCTTCAATGGCCTCTGTGGCTTCATCTTCACTCAAACACTCTACTTCGATCTTCAAAGCAAACCCGCACACGGCCCTGGCGTTCTTAACTGCGTTTGTTATAGAACCAGTAGCCCAAATATGATTATCTTTGAGCATGACCATAGAGGAAAGGTCGTATCTGTGCGTGTCGCAGCCACCTACAAGCATGGAATACTTTTCTAATCTACGTAAACCTGGTGTAGTCTTTCTTGTCCCCGCAATGGTCCCCTTGTAACCAGTCGAACGCGCCAAACTGATTATCTTATGTGAGGCGGTGGCAATTCCACTACTTCTACTAAGGATGTTCAAGGCGGTTCTTTCAGCTAATAGAATGTTTTTAGCGGGCCCAGTAATTTTAGCTACAACAATCTTACCAGAGTCATTCTTCGAAGGCTCCAAGAAGGAGCCTTCCTTAAACAACCACTCAACTTGCAATTCGCACTGATTAAAGACTTCTTGCGCAAAGGGGACACCACACAGCATACCATCCTGCTTACAGTACAAATTGGCCTCCTTTAGGTCGGAACCAACAACATATCCACCAAAATCAAAAGAAGGAACGTCCTCGCTCAGCCAATTGGTGACGTCTTGTCTCCATGCTCCATTAACGGGCAATAAGTGTTCATAAACAGGCATTTTTTTTTTTTGGTGTGTGTTCTTTCTGAGGATTGCGTTCTTTTTGTTGCGTTATTAAGTGGTGTCTTTAATTTTCGAATTTATGGCCCAAGATATACGAAAACTGCGGTAGGAGTCATGATAAATGGGGGCTCTTCAACCAACCGGCGTCACCAAAAGCAAAAATATCCTGGAGCGAAATATCACATTGTTTGTAACCAAGCTTGTACCTTTGACAAGTTAACTTACGTCTTGCCGGGGTTTGCTACTACGCATTCAAGTATATAAAACGTTGTGACACACAAGTTGATAGAAACCTCAGGATGTATAACTACAATTCTAGTTTCCATCTCATTAGTCCCAAATGACAATAAAAAAAATTACTGGCCATGGAAGATGACAAGCCGAATATTAGCTCCTTCGATCGAACTGTGCGTGGAGAAGAAGCTACTACTATTTAATAATTAGTATCCCGTGATTTTGAGCTGTCGCTGGCATTATGTACCTGACATTAGATATTTAGGAAAGGTAGGGTAGATCAGTTTAGTACCTCAATGGGTGCGGAAGGTTAATCTTGAAAAATTTGCGATTAGTAGACAAGTTTATTCTCACAAGAACAAAATATTCAGTTCATTTCAGATATGATCGTGAAGGTGGAAATCTTTTTTTTAAAAATGAGAAGTGTGCCCAACAAAGAAGTAAAAGACAAGTTAGCTTTCTGTCATGCTTGAAAACTTTATGGAAGCCTGTGCATTGGCATTAGAGGCATCTCCGACAATCAGAAGAACACTTCTTGTTATTATAATTACCCATATATTTTTTTTTTTTTCAAATTGACTACTAGGAAAAAGTGACAATTTATAGTAAAACTGGCTAGAAAAACCTACAAGAAAAACAAAACCAGGTTAGGCATACATTAATACAAGATTATATCAATCGGAAGTTCGTATGCAAAATTGCATATGGAGCAAAGGAAAGGACTTCCATTTAAGACGACAGTATGAGTTATAAGGCTAACCAACCATCTCCTGGGGAGATGCCGAAAAGGTCACCTTCCATCCTGGTGACAGATGCAAGAACATCCAAGAATAGAATGAGTGCACCGTTCGCTGGACACGCTGCTGGTAGTAGGAAGAATATGGAAAACGCAGGAGTTACGAAGTCTCAAGGAGTTCGCTCTTCCGCTATTGGCCCTTCTCCGCTGCAGAGTTTTACTCATCCAAGAAGGCGATCGTCTGGCAGGTTTAGCGATATATCCATAGATAATATTCTTTCTGATAATTCAGATATTCCCTCTGCCAGAAGAGAGGAAAGGCTATCCAGCTCTTCAAGCGATAGGCCTCGCCAATATGAGCGGTTAAGTTCGCGTAGAAAGATGATCAATCCCCTGCCTCCAAGAACATCGAAGACGTCACAAAAGTTAGTGTTGATACCGGAAGACGACAACTTGAACCACTTTCAAACTCTACCAACGAACGCGCTGGATAGGCAAAGACCGAAAGTGGGCTCTATGAAGTCTAATTCCTTCGATCGGCTACCTCGATACTCAAAAGAAAAGTCCATGGCAAGAATCACCGCATATAATGTTGCTGATGGCTTCAATCTCAACCAATTGTATAAGTTTCTGCAGGAAACTCATGAGGTTTCACCAAGATTGTATGATGAGTGTCTATACGTTGCGTATACTTTGCCACTTCTACCAGGTAAAGGCGGTTTTAGAATCAAATCAAATTTATCTAAGAAAACAGTGGGTGGAAAGACATTAATTGATAATTTAATTGATACAAGCGAACAGAGAGATCATCATTATGAATATTACTCAGGTGTGGAAACTGTGGAAGATGCAAATAATAATTACGAACTAGAAACCAGTGGAAATAACAATAACGCTAATCAAGACACCACAACAGTTCCCGATCATCTACCAAATCCAGTTGGTCAGCAAGACTCTTTTAATCCTATGGAACCACAATTTTTTGCGGAAGAAACTCCCTTAGAGATAGAGAAACGGGAAAGGACAGAAAGAATAAACATGCTGAAGAAGGAGGAAAACGACAGTGATGCAAGTTGTGGCAACGATAATAATAATAAAAATAATGATAAGAGTAAACTTTATGCTGTTGAGGGAAACGATCAGTATGTACAGTCCTCTCGTTCACCAGCTTCGCCATCATCAATATCTACGCCATCGCCACCATCTTCATCACAGAATGATTTTGATCGTGTATATAAAATGCATAGGGACAACGACCATGAAGGCAATGATAGACATGCAGAAATTTTCATTTTTCACTATGGCGTTATTGTTTTTTGGAACTTTACTGAAATTCAAGAGAAAAATATTCTTGGTGATATAACATTTGCAGATTATAAGAATTTAATGATCCGGCCGCTGGATGAACAAGATATTGAAACTGAACAATTCCATTTCGAATATGACAGAGATACCGAGAGACCGAGAATTTTCAATGATATTGTCACATTACGTTCAGGTGACCACATTATCGAGCTGACACTATCACATGCGATTGCGCAATCTTCGAAATTATCAAGGTTTGAATCCAGAATTTCGCCGATTTTAATATCAGTCACAAAACTACCTAAAAGACTAGCATTATATGGTACCCTTGGGTTAAAAAGGGAACAGCTTTTGAAAAAATCAGGGAAGCTCTTTAAATTGAGAGTGGATGTTAACCTTTCATCCACCATATTGGATACACCCGAGTTTTTTTGGTCGTTCGAACCAAGTTTGCATCCACTGTACGTGGCAATGAGGGAGTATTTAGAAATTGACCAAAGAGTACAAGTATTAAATGATCGTTGCAAAGTTTTCTTGGAATTCTTTGATATATGCGTTGACTCTGTTGCTGAAAGAAACATGGCTCGTGTTACATGGTGGTTTATTCTTGTCATTTTATTTGGAGTTATATTTTCATTAACAGAGATTTTCGTTCGTTATGTAATTATTCATCGTCATACTTCTACATAGATATTCATACACCCTTTTAGACGGCATTAAAAATAAATTAATGATATATTTAGTTATCAAGGTTTTTAGTCATATATTTCACCGTTATTACCATTCTTGGTCACGTGCAAGTAAAACCACTCGTTGATTGGCTCCCCTCAAGATTGCATTAAAAGTACAATAATATGACTAAGGGACTCGAATATGTAAATTCATCTTTCGCATCAACAAAGGAGAAAAAGACGATAGTGGAGACTAATATTTTAGCCAGATTGCAGTGTTTCAGTGATCTTAAAAGTCTTTTTCATTTCTAGCCGCATTGAATTCTTTAAAGCAAACCATTAAGGAGTACTTCCCCAGGTTTTTAACCGATAATAAGAGTAAGATAAAAGTACAAGAAGACAGGGAAATGATTGCTACACCTATAAGATTAGCAAAGAGTGCATATGAGCCGATGATAAAATTCGTCGGTACAAGGCATCCCTTAGTGAAGCATGCAACTGAGGTCGTTGTTCATCCTTGCGCTACCAACGGAATGTTACCTGGCAGCAAAGAGTGTATTCCAGTGAGTAAATTCATGGAAAATTATAAACCATTCCGTGTAGTGCCAATAAAGCATAGCGCTAATGCTGGTCTCAGCTCGTCAAAGACCTCTGTATTCGTTAACAGGCCATTGCAAAAAGATGAGCTTGCTTCCATTTTCGAGCTACCTGCTAGGTTTCGGTACAAACCTATTAACGAGCATGAATTGGAGAGCATAAATAGCGGTGGTGCATGGTGAAGGATAGATGCAGTAATATTATGATTTTTTTTTGTTATTTTATAGTTTCTTTACACATATCATTATATCTATGTAAAAACGTAGTTACTTAGGAAGAGAGAAGAGTGATGATATTATGAATTGAAAAATAAAAATAAAATGAGTATTTAATGAAGGTGGGATAAAACTCTTCTAAATTTTTTGAGTACCGTAGCCTTTAATATCCTTGGCGAAGTCCCATTTCATGTTTTCAACTTGCAAGTTTTTCTTGAAAGTTAAACCTGTGTTCTTATCAATTATGGCCAGTGAGAAGTTTCTAGAAGAACGGGCATCTCTATAATAAAGAACTCTCATTGCATTTACGATCGCCTCTTCAGCAACCTGTACAGTGGTCTTTGGAATATCAGATTCTCGATCTACAACTTTCCTTAACAGTGGGTTTGCCATGTGTGCCCCAAAACCTGTGGCCAAGGTGGGAGACGAATACGTAACACCTAGAAGATTTACGTATCTTAGGAATTGATCACCATTAGACTGTACACCAGCAACAATGATGGCATTCCAAAGTGGATTCATCTTTGATCTTCGCTGGTACATGACGGTAGCTAGATATTCAAAAATATAGCTGGGTTCGAGCGCTTCTTCAGCATCCGCTAGAGGATTGTCATACGCATTTTCAGTGACTAGATCTTTCAATAATCTCTCAATGTGTTGCATATCAGAAATATCACCTGAAATGCCCACAACGGTGTTATCACCCACGGGAATAAGCCTCTCCACGCCATTGAATCTTAGAAGAGAGCCATATGAACCTAAATTATCTGCTGCAATGATAACCCCATTATCATATTTCATTGATATGACGGAAGTACCTGTTACTATTGGTTGCTGTGTATTAACCATGGGAGAGGCGCCTGCGTTCGCAATTTGTGTATTGTAAGCACCATAAGTAGAGTCTGCGGGCCTGCCCCAACTGAAAGGATCGTGATTCATTCGTGTGGGTTTTTATGTTGTTTTCGGCGGAAGATGAAGGATTCCTGCTGCTTATCCCCTTTCTTAACTTAGCTGTACTTTACTATGTGGGTACGTATTTAAGGTGGCAAATTCTAAACCAAGAAGCTGGAACATCTTTAATAAAAAGGATTGACGGGTAACCCTAAAAGGAAAAATAATAAAGAATAAGAGTAAGTTAAACTATATATATAGAAGGACGAAAGAAAAGATACCTCGATTTTTATTTATTTAGTTTGTGTATATAACTTAAGTATTTTATATGTGAATGTAACGTACTATTGGACAAGATATTCATCTGATTTCAAAGAGGTGATGACGTCGTAAGGGAGCTCTTGATCGTGGTCATTGGCCATGACAACAGATTGTATGGCCATACCGGTGAAACTCTTAGCTAATTTATCCCTCGTGGACTCTTGGAAGGAAACGGTCATTGGGTACAATGCATCTTCATATGGAGCTTCGATAGTGAATGCTAGCGCACCTGCATCGTTGGCAGCAATTTTGCTAATCTTAATGGAGGTTCCCATTTCTTGGTCCATGTTGACAACTTCAGCGTCAGAGCATGTAGAAGACTCTGTATTTATGTCTACTGGCTCCTGAGGGAAAACTGGAATGGTGAAGATCACATCAGCGAGTTCTGTTTCCAGGACGCTCTCATACTCAATAATGACATCAAAGCCCTGTTGTGATTCGGAGGGGGAAACCCATGTAGTTAGAGTTAATGGAATTAATGAGTCATCTTCTGCGGGAGCGACTTTACGCCATCTTAGAACACCCAGGCTTTGGTCGTTGGCTGGGAAAGCCTTAGATTTATCACGCAGGGAGATAAGTTTAGTGGATAGGAACGATTGTTTATCTATGTTTGGATGGGTCTTAAACTGGAAGGATTTATCGCGAACGTCAATAGAATCAGCTAGTTTTAGGTTCGAGTGAGATAAGTCATGGTCATTAATTCTTAGTTCTAAAACACCTTTCAATTCAGAAGAGTGAATGGTACCATCTCTGGAGAATTCTGCATTGATTACCTCCTTGATAGAGATCAAAATACCATTGTTCTCTGGGACATCCTCCTCCGGAGGAGGTGGAGTGCCAGAAGAGGCTGAAGAAATTGCACTTGGCCGTGGTGCGGCACCCGCTCTTCTTCCGGCACCACCACCCAATTTCATACCGCCAGTAGCAGAATGTCCCGCACGCTGAGACGTAGCCATTGGGGAGGCCACTGGGGCCACCTCAGCAGCAGCGGCATGGGAACTTTGTAGATAAGACTGTTGTGCTGCGGGAGAAGCATGGGAGTAGTAACTGTTGATGGCGTTTGTAACGTTAGGATCTTTACTTCCCATGAACCTATTGGCGCCGTCGTAATCGCCATTTGAAGACATAAACCCGTGTTTCCTTTCATGTTCTTTTCTAGCAATTTCCTTAGCACGGCGCTTCCTCTCCTCAGTAGCTTCGATCTCTTTATTACGCTCAATAATTTCCTGGATTCTTTCTTCGTGCGACTCCATAGACAAGTATGTTTGCACTTGAGTAAAGGACAAGTTCTCTTTGTACCCGCCCATTGACACGATTTCGTCGAACGAGGACAAGATCTCAAAGGCATTGTGAAAAATCTCTTGGTCTTGGAAACTAGACAAGTAGGAGTTGATCGTCTGTGAAAACAGATTTAATGTGGCCAAATCCTTGATAATATTGGACTGGCGGTTTGTGATAAGAATAATGTAGTAGTTATCAAAGGGCCTATACACGTAGCGGACGTGCTTGTCCTCGACAAATGTGTGGTCTGACGAGATCTCGGAGACTAGGTTCTGGAAATTGGACAGCAACTCTAGGACTCGATCCTTGGACAGATCTTTGAATTGCCTGGACAAGAGAGGTTTCCCCTGACGCGTAGTGATAGAAGCAGCCAAAACCACCATTGTGTATTTCTTCTGATGGAGCTATAGGTATTCTAATATGATCTATATTCGACGCTGAGGCTAATTGCCCTTGTTCTTGAGGTGTCAACAACCAGATTTTCTAATTTTTCGCTGGCTGTTGCTGGAAAAATGTAAACGCGCAGGGCGGGTAATAATAAAAGTTGAACTATGAAGAACAATAGAAACGCCAAGGTTTACTGACAGAGACATGTTTTAATTCAAGTGATGAGGCGGAAACGTGCAAGATCCTAAATGAAGGATAAAAAGAGTTCTTAAAAAGGGAAGTAAGGAATAACAGAGTAGAAAAACCGAAAAGACAACTTAACAAATCGGCAACACTTTTATGGGGCCCCGCTCGCCTGTGTCCAAGTAGTATTCGACCTGGAACACGCATTTACCGCGAGAAGACAGCAATAGTCCGTACAACATTAATTAGTTTCGACAATTGCTCGCCTTTATAAGCCATGCTAGTGCCCAATCAAACACTTTACTTGCCCTGAAGTTCCTTTTTTCGCTAGCCTGTAACTTAAATAAGCCATCTAACCTTTTTTTTCTAAAAATTTTCTTTATTACCCTGTCGGCTTATTTTCTATTCTACACATTATTTGCCACCCATTGAAATTGTAGCTTGTATTAATAGGGAAAAGCCGGAAGTATAACCGGTGGAAAGTACTATTGAAGTGAGATAAGAAGCCATCGTAATGCCCTCGTTAGCCGAATTGACCAAGTCGTTAAGCATAGCCTTTGAAAACGGCGATTATGCCGCGTGTGAGAAGCTCTTGCCCCCTATCAAGATCGAACTTATCAAGAATAACCTTTTAATACCTGACTTATCCATTCAAAATGACATCTATTTGAATGATTTGATGATTACTAAAAGGATCCTGGAAGTAGGTGCCCTTGCTAGCATCCAAACTTTCAATTTTGACAGCTTCGAGAATTACTTCAACCAATTGAAGCCTTACTACTTTAGCAACAATCATAAATTATCTGAATCTGACAAGAAATCGAAGCTGATAAGTCTGTATTTGTTGAACTTATTGTCTCAGAATAACACAACCAAGTTTCACTCGGAATTGCAGTATCTAGATAAACATATCAAGAACTTGGAAGACGATTCACTTTTGTCTTACCCTATCAAACTAGACAGATGGCTCATGGAAGGGTCGTACCAGAAAGCATGGGATCTTCTGCAATCTGGGTCGCAGAATATATCAGAATTCGACTCTTTTACCGATATCCTAAAATCAGCTATAAGAGACGAAATTGCTAAAAATACCGAGCTATCCTACGACTTTCTCCCTCTCTCCAACATAAAGGCTTTGCTCTTTTTCAACAACGAAAAAGAAACTGAAAAATTTGCACTAGAGAGAAACTGGCCTATTGTCAACTCGAAAGTTTACTTCAATAACCAATCAAAGGAGAAAGCTGATTACGAAGATGAAATGATGCATGAAGAAGACCAAAAGACAAACATTATCGAAAAAGCAATGGATTATGCCATAAGTATTGAAAATATTGTGTAATATTTGTATATATAATATGTGCACAAAATTACTACAAAATAAACAACTTTTTCTCTCCCGGAGAACAAAGTAAGTGGAAAAAATTATACTAATAACAATCTAAAAATGTTTATTAGCTAGGATTATACACATAAATATATATATATGTGTGTGTCTATATTTACATATACTAGACCGCAAAAAAAACATAAGGGCATCACTCATAAGAATAATAATATTAAGGGAGGGAAAAACACATTTATATTTCATTACATTTTTTTCATTAAGCGCCAATGATACCAAGAGACTTACCTTCGGCAATTCTTTTTTCGGACAATGCAGCAATAACAGCAGCACCTGCACCGGAACCATCCTCAGCTGGAACAATCGTAATTGGATCGTTGCTTGCGTCACCAGTCCATCCATAGATATCTCTCAAACCCTTAGCGGCGGCTTCCTTGAAACCTGGGTATTTGTTATAGACAGAACCGTCAGCGGCAATGTGACCAGTCTTGTAACCTCTCTTTTGGCAAATAGCGGCAATACCACAAACAGCTAATCTAGCAGCTCTGGTACCGATCAATTCACAAAGTCTTCTAATCAACTTACGTTCTGGCAGAGTGGTCTTGACACCAAAGTCCTTTTGGAAGATGTCATCAGTATCTTCCAAGTTTTCAAATGGATCATCCTCGATTCTTGCTGGGTAGGAGGTATCCATGATGTATGGTTGTTTCAACTTGCTTAGATCTTGATCCTTCAACATCAAGCCCTTCTCGTTTAATTCAAGTAACACTAGACGCAACAATTCACCCAAGTAGTAACCGGAGGTCATCTTTTCAAAAGCTTGTTGACCAGGTCTTGGAGATTGTTCGTCGACAGCAACATCGTACTTGGTTCTTGGCAAGACCAAATGTTCATTATCGAAGGAACCATATTCACAATTGATAGCCATTGGAGAGTTACTTGGAATATCGTCTGCTAATTTGCCCTCCAACTTTTCGATATCGGAAACAACATCATAGAAAGCACCGTTGACACCAGTACCGAAAATCACACCCATCTTAGTCTCTGGGTCAGTGTAGTATGAGGCAACTAAAGTACCGACAGTATCATTAATCAATGCTACAATTTCAATAGGCAACTCTCTCTTGGAAATTTCGTTTTGTAGCAATGGGACGACATCGTGGCCTTCGACATTTGGAATATCGAAACCCTTGGTCCATCTTTGCAAAATACCTTCGTTAATCTTGTTTTGGGAAGCTGGGTACGAGAAGGTGAAACCTAATGGTAAGGTGTCCTTGGTGTTTAGCAATTCTTGCTCGACCATAAAGTCCTTCAAAGAGTCGGCAATAAAGGACCATAACTCCTCTTGGTGCTTAGTGGTTCTCATGTCATGTGGTAGTTTATACTTGGATTGAGTGGTGTCAAAGGTATGGTTACCGCTCAACTTGACCAACACGACTCTTAAGTTAGTACCACCCAAATCAATGGCCAAATAGTTACCAGATTCTTTACCTGTTGGGAATTCCATGACCCAACCGGGAATCATTGGAATGTTACCTCCCTTCTTTGTCAAACCTTTATTCAATTCGTCGATAAAGTGCTTAACAACCTTTCTCAAGGTCTCGCTGTCAACTGTAAACATATCTTCCAACTGATGAATTTCATCCATCAATTCCTTGGGCACATCAGCCATGGAACCCTTTCTAGCCTGTGGTTTCTTTGGACCTAAATGAACCATCTTATTTTTTCAGTATTCTAATTGAGTTGTTTGGGTGAGTTTGATTAAAAGAAAAGAATTCTAATTGAGTATTGCAAGCCACAATTGTTTCTTATTGCTCTTCTGCTATATATTGCGCTAAGAGAAAGAGAAGAATACAAGATGAAGGAACGGTAGAATATTCCCAAGGAAGTGAAACCGATTGCTTATATACGAAATATTCCTCTTTAAAGAAAAGGAGGAAACAGAAGCAGTTGAGAACAATCTTTGTTGCGTTCACTTGTTACTATTCCTCTCAACGGTCCTAAGGTACCAAAATCCGGGGGGAGAAAGAAACTTTTTCTTTTCATCAACCCCTTAAAAAAAAATGCATAGTTCTTAGGTCTTCCATTTTTTCTTTTGTTGGTTTTTGCAACCAGAGTATTTTTCCTGGTTGCTCCAGTAAGGTATTTCGCTATCTTCCAACAAACGGGGCACACGTGCGGGAGTTTCAAAGGGGCAGAATAGTGGGGTTCAGGGGCATAAGAAGCTCACACAATGCGGAAAAACAAAAGGGGACTGCCATTCTTCCTGAAACCCACGCGTCACTGCTATACTGAGATCTGGCCAGGGGCAACCAGTATACTTAGTGGATAAACGACAGGAACACGTACTCCTTAAAAGCGTCTAAATCTTCATTTTTCCGGTTTATTTCCAACCGGGAAATAAATTATTCCTAATAAAATTTCCGGGGTTTGCAGGATGCGGGGTAAAAGTAAAAAAATGAAAAAGATGTAAAAAGAAAAGTTCGAGGTAAGACCAGGTGCAAGGAGAATACTGGGCGCCAATGCTTTTACTGCAGCGAAGAAAAATTCTAACCGTCTGTTTCGGTTGCTAATTTTTGTCTTACTTTCGATGGTTAGGCTTCGTGGGGTAAAAGTCGAGCTTGTTTTCTGAAGCGGAAATTACAGCAGTTTGCTAGGTGAGTTTTGACTTTCCTAGTTGCATCCCATGGTCTAGATAATCACCCCACCCCACGCCATTCTTTTTTTGCAACACGGGCTTTGTTCCTGAAACAACTGGCATGGAAGATATTCCGGGGTTGTTTAACAATAAACGTGTAGAGTACAGGTAGAATATAGGCGAAGCCGCGGTGAGCACGGAATCGCGCATGGAAGAAAACACACCAGGTAAGCCTTTGGAACGCCATGTGTAAGGTGCAATGCACATGAGTGATTGTTAAAAACAGAAAAGTAAAAATTCCGATCTTGTCTGGAGGATCAATCGTCCTCTCAGTGCGTTTTCTTGGCGAGACAATTCAATTCGCTTTATGCTCTTTTTTTTTGTGAATTTAGCCAATTCCGGAAAAAACATAAAAAAATGGTTATGCATTCTTTATTTTGAAGAATGAACTAGATATACAGTAATATACTAAATTGTCAGCTCTCGGCATAATTCAATGGCCGGAAAGTAGTACTATTAAAAAGAAGTGCGCTCAAAGAATAACTCCGGGAATAGGTGATGTAGCTTTTGGTGCTGGAAGCGAACCGCTTTCATGTGTTTTGGTCCCGGCTGTAGTGTTCTGCGGAGTTGCACTGGTGCTGTTGGTAGAGATTACGATTTTGGTAAATCCTGGTGTGACGGCTACATCAGTACCTCTAGTTAGACCAAACACTAATTCAATGCCAAAACTTAGACGCCCGATGATATTCCTTGTATATATATTATTATCCGCTATGGGCACAGAAGTATGTTTAACAGTAGCAGAAGCGACTTATGTATGGATGTCCAACAACGAAGATGCCACAAACGTCTTCGTAGTTTTATCCACGGCGCCAGGTCTGGAGAATGGACACCAGGGTACTAAAATCATTAATTGCTCTTCCACCATCCTAACGTTGTTGACATTTAGTGTAGATACTTGGTGAAATATGTGCTTGTGAAAGCGATTGTCCATTCTTTATATATAGTCATGAAAGTAGTTAAAGTGAAGAATATATTAGAAGCTTTGGGTTCAAAAGAGGACGGTGAAGTGGCTCGCTTTGTTAATATATTGATTTATCCGAAACCCGGGAAGCACTCTAGAACCATGCCTTAGCATTTTAGTGGTCGAACTAGCCAGTTTTTCGATTGTTGGATGTGTTGTAATGACGGTATTATTTTTGCTCAATGAGTTAAAAGGCGAAAGCGTCAAATTGTAGGTCAGAATATGACTGACAGAATCAAACTGTCTGACAATTGCACAGGAGGATTGGCCGGAGTAAAATCGTTTAAGGTAGTATAAGCAGGTTGAGCAGACAATTGGCTAGAGCTAGCCATTGAGCCTAAAGAATTGCGAACAAGTCGGATAAGACAAAGGGAACTAATGTACAAGATCTTGTATCCTGAGAAGAGGAAATAAGTACTCAAGAATGGGCCAGAAATAATGTTAGAGTTTATAGGGGTGACAGCCCTTGAGCTAATAAATACTACAATAACAGTGTCCGTTTGAATGCTGGTCGGTGAATCAATCAAAGATTTGGTTGCAATGATATGTGCAATTTTGCTGATGGAGCTTGCTAAAGTTGTGATATTAGTCGAGATCCAATTAGAACGGATTAGGCGGGAATCGCTTGAGGGATCGCCAAAAATACTTGTGATTTGTGTAAGTTGGTTGTAATGCAAACCTGCTATCTTTACTTTCGAACAAAATAGATGAATCAGCGGCTAAGTATTCTGTGGCTAATGTGCTAGATACATGTTGAGTACTGCTATTTGTGCGCAACCGTTCTAACAATGCTGAGAGATGATGAATTGAATATATCAGAAGTTTTATTAGCTACAGTAGTTGAGGTACCAATAGTGGGGGTATGCGAAAATTTACTAAAAGCACTGACTGGAGTTGTGGTACTAGTGAATACCTGGTCCAAATAGGTTATGAAGGAATCATTTGAGAATTGGCTAGAAGCAACTAAAACGCCCGTGGATTGAGGTTCAGATTTGCTACTGTCGCTTTCGAAGAAGCTAGATGAACCACGGGTAAAGTATTCTGCATCTAATGTGTTCAATAAATATTGAGTGACGTTATCGTAATGTTACAGTACTAACACCGCTAGAAAATGCTGGTGTGAATGTGAATGACGATAGACGGACTGATGCACTTTTCCATTGTACGATAACATTACTTACAAGATTGGGAGAAGCATGATTGAAAATTTGACTGGAAGAACCACTTATATTAGGAGTGGCGGTATTAGTAGAAAATTGACTAAACGCATCCGAAAATTAAATAGAATTTAAAGTTTCCTTGGGTGCACTGTTTTGGGCTGCAGTGCTAAAATCCAGAAGTGTTGGAGTCAGGTTACTTGTTTGCATACAGACATTACTGAAGTTTTCAGAAGGCCTTTGAATCGAGAACGAGATAAGGAAGTGTCCTCTAAATGCAATTTTAGAGCTCAAAGTGAGGATAGTGGCACTGAAACTTGATTTAGTTAATGGCCTTTAGATTTGCTGCTGTCTGAAAAGCTCATCATCGAGAAGCTCACAAAATGGAGTTCTAGTTGCACTTTCACTATACAATCGATGTAAAGATGGCTTATAAGTATTTGAATTGTAAGTTTTGTGCTAGCTGAGGAATCAAAAAATGTATTTAGTGCTTCCTTACTGGTCAATTGTGTATTATTTCCAGATGAAACAGAAAATATGTATTTTATGGATTGACTAATCAAGTCACTTGCTGATTGTGTAATAGTGGTGGTTAAAGAAAGTACAGTAAGTTTGCTTGAAATACAGGCAGGATTCCTGGAATACTGCCTACTACTGCTTATTGAATAGAGTGTAATCTCGCCAAACCCAGTAATAGCATCGTTTAAGAAATGGTGCTTACTTGTAGGTAAAACTTCTGAAGGATACTGAGTAAATGTAAAATTATATGAGTTAAGGCAGAATGACTGTAAACTTTTGTGACGAATCTGGAAGATGCATTCGTCGATTGGCCTTCATTAAGTGAAGATTGGTAACCTATTGCATCCAAACCAGAAGTAATACAACCAGAATGTGGAGATGAGGAGCCAACAGGTGTGTATCCAGAAGGTTCAGCCACAGGTTGGTCATCAATACCACTGGGGGAGCATGCAATATAATCAGATGGTTGCGAGGAATAGCTAGTAGAGCTAAAACTGAACACATTAGTTAAGATTAGACTAGCCATGCTCAAAGAAACAATTAGAGAGGCACCTACATGTTCGTTATCCATTTTTGAGGAAAAAATAGAAGTGATAATAATAATTTTGCTCGAACTACTCGTAAAGCTACTTGAAAAACGGCTCGAGATTACGGAAGAGTCGGTAGTAAACCGACTCTCAGTGTCACGGAATGGAAGCGCCTTGAAACTACTAATATCAGGTATGCATTGAGGGGCAAGGCAACCTGAATATGCAAAGAGCATAGTCTTAACTTTCGTAGTACGTAATACTTCGGCATTAATTTGGCCTACCGCTTTGCCACAGTTGAGTGGTCACTGGAGTATTAGCCATGAAAAAATGATCCCTTGTATATCCAGGCCCAAAGTCTAAAATGTACTTCCTGCCAATGGTTGTCACAGCTAATATTCCATTTTGAATTGACTTGATTTTTAGATTATTATCATGGAACCAAGTTGATGTCTTGCAATTTCTGATTTTTAACGATGTACTGGAGGTTGACGACTAGGCAAATCTGCGAAACATCCTAGTACAATGGCATTTGGTTCTGATGACAAAACAATAGTTTGTTCCTCCACTGAAATGTTATTCAAATCTTCGATATAAAAAATGCGGTAATTTCAGACCCAAAGACATCCATTACCCATCATGCTAAATTGTGGGATAAGATATATATGGTTAATTGATCTGATTCAGCTGCAATAATATCGGTATTTATTATGGTACCTTCCATGCTCTTTGCCGAACTGCAGATAACCTGCGTCAGCAAATTGCAGGAATTACTGAAAATGAAATTGCTAAACTTTGGGAGCTACTAGAAGAAAAATGAGTACCTCTCCTACTTATATTTCCCATTTTCTTGAAGGTTTCTCCTTCCCATATAAGAATTCCAAACGGTGTTCCTTTACAAACCCATAAGGGTATTAAAATGATTCTCAAAATTTCCTACTGCACTATTGTTTTTTCTTTCTAATAGATGAATCATCCGTACACACACAGAGACCACCGTTTACTTTCATATCAGAATAGAAGTTGTGAAAGCTACCTACGAGACTTAAATAAACATCTTTTTCGATGGTGAGCTTTTCATGGTAATTCGTCGAGACAGTAACTGTTTTGCTCTTTTCTATGATGTCTAAAGCCAAAACAATGTCCATCAAGACTAGCGTAATAAAAATCAACCTGCTCATTGACAATTGGATTATTTTTGGCTGTTCAAGATTAAAACAGACTCAGTAGGCAAAAACTTCAATCAATAGTACCGGGAAGATGACATTCCGGTCTAAGTGGTATTATACACTTATAGTAAAGTCACGTCAACCTTTGTTACTTTTCTTAATTGATTATATACGCACTCTTCTCAATATTTGATTTCTTCATCGAAAAGATCTACACGAAGTTTTTATCATGTGTTAGCGTGATGGAAAAGATCTGTGCACGTTTAATTAGAATTGCAAAAGCTTCAATGGGTTTGATTGAGATTTTTATTTTCAATTCACTCATCTTGATGTTCACCACCAAGCCTACATCGAAACTTTGAAATACAGGAAAGTTGCAGGAGGCTTTATTGGTTGAATTGAAAAAGAAAGGAAGAAAAACGTAATGGTAAAATAAAACTCGACTATGGCGCAACCGATAGAGAGTTTAGTGGCATTAGAAATTTTAAAAGAAGCTTTAAACTACAAAGTGTTCTTCTGAATCTGAATAAGGTCACTTACATAGAAACCTACTTACCTCAAAAGCGTAATTCCGAAAGGCAAAAGAAAAACTTTTGTAGAATCTTCAGCTGCTAGAAGTTCAAATAGAAGACAAATTACGGACTTGTTGCAGTATATGCCAAGCTACAGAAGAAATTATATTTCTTAATACGTACAGAAGGTATGAAACGTTAGTTTACTCACAGAAGATACCCTGGCTTTTCTTTTATTAATACATGGAGTTGCAAAAAACAAGGGAAAGGAAAATCAATCAAATTAGAATTAAGGTTTTTTTTGGACAGTGCAGCGTCAATGCGCACGTAATGGCTTCGAAGAAAAAAAGAAGGCAAATACAATGAAGCTGAGATCTTGTTTTATCATGAGGGGAAATAAATTGGAAGCATTGAAGTTGTTGGAATGAAACTCTAAAATATCATCTGTTTAGTAGTATCGTGTTACTAGTACATTATCACATACAGTGTAAGAAAATGACATTAGGTATGAGAAACAGTCATCAAATCTAATGGAAGCGAAATTCAAGGGTTGGTGATGTAATAGGATAATGAAACATATAAAACGGAAGTAAAAATAATCGTAATATTACAAGGAGACCAAACAAACAGTCGAGAGAAGCGTATGCACAATCATGCAAGAAAAATTTTCTGGAAGAATTTATTTAATCTTAAATTACAAATCTTAGTAGTAATGGTCACTTCTGATAGTTTCGAAAAAGGAAAGAGGAGATGACTATTGAGTCAAATTTTTTTGACGGAAACTTAGCGACCGAAAAATATATATGATAATAAGAAAACGAATGGCATACAATGATTAGTTTCAAATATTTCACGCGCAAAGAAAGAATTCTACTACCGGAGTGTGCCCTTCTTGTACTTTATTATCAGACTGTGTCTCTCTAATTGCGTGTTGTCCGCGGAATAATGCTCTAATTTAAAAAATCGACATATTCTGACTTGTATGGCGCTTTGCATTGGTGTTTATATGTTAATAACCCCTAATCATACTCTATATGAATACTTTCAAATTTACCAACACAATAAAATCTTCATATTCTCATGCATGTTTTGCCCTGTATCACTAAATAATACATACTTTACCGAAGCTGGTTGTATTTCGTGTATATCATAGCCAATGATGCCGTTATAATGTCCGAAATATTATCGCTTAATGAAGGGAAGCAGCTAACAAATATGACAAATACAGCAATTTCTTACACCGGTAACTAATGATTATACAAACAAGACTTGATTTTTTTTATGGCCTGTAAGAATATATCATAACGTGAGTTCTAGATATTTAAAGTTCTTTATGCATATTCTAGTCTACGTATATAGGAGTTCCAAAAAAAAAAAAAATTAAATGCACGTTATTCTTGACGCTAGTGTAAGTTTTTATGTACTTTACCTGCTAGCTTCGTATTTCTGTCTTGGGATATTCTTGTCCCTATTATGAGAATGTACAATATGCAAAATAAAGGTAAAAGATTTGAAAAAGAGAAAATACCCAAATATCAACAAAACTACCTCTATAGGACCTGTCTCATGGTCCTGACAACTTTATGCGAAATAAGAACACGATCGTTATATCACTTAACGCTTGAGATATATACAGAATGTAGTACATGTCGGCCCTTCTACGGATTTATTACCATGTGTATACTAGAATTGATACCGGCAACCCATAGTGACTTTTAACAGGGCAATTGGATTTGCATAAAAGTATATACAGTAATAATAATATTTCCTGATGAGAAAGGTGGAAAGTATCGAGTTATGTGTACCTTCAATACCAATCTCTACCTCTCGTTAATAGTGCCACAATGCTATGGATTCTAAGCAATTTAAACCGCATAGCTATTAGTGTAGACTTCCCACTGTATTTGAATGACACGTTGCCTTCATTCCTTGTTGCGCTGAACTTTCACGTCAGATATATATACATAAGTGCAATAGAGGCCTAGGCTAATCTGCAAATTTCTCATAGATGTACACCGCCTGTGCCGTACGGCATCGCTATCTTCTGAAAGGAAACTGTAGTAAATTTACCAAAATATCTCCGAATAAAAAGAAGAGGAACATCTTTTAATGAATTATAGAGTACAAAAGAATCATTTAAAAGAGAGGGCGAGTGAAAACATGAAAAGAAACGTTACTAACTTAATTGACCTTAAAGTAGCCTCACCAGTTAAGTGCATTATTGATCATTCCATGAATAACCATTTTTAAAGACTAAGATGCTGAGTTGTGTTATATAGAGAGAAAAAAACGTACTTTCAGTTTCCATATGAGGTGGAGCGCAGGTCATAGGTATGCCGGCTCATTGTTTTCTATTTTAAAAAGTAAAAAATATGCTGCTAAAGGAACACGTGAGAAATTACATTCTCCCTAGGTCTGCGATAACGCGGTAATATTACACTGCCGCCGCCTTCCATGCCTTTGGAAAGCAGACAATGATGCTAGGCGGCGCCCAGCAGTATAAACTTTTCTTGCTTATAACCAGAACCTCTATCACAAAATTAGAAACTGCGATACTATGGGTCAGATCGACACATAGGGAGCACTATTAGGCGCAAGGCGTATACATAGGCATTGCGTGTTCAAAAATTGTCGTATGAGAAAAGTTCCAAACTTTCCACCATTACTCACCAACAACTTACACCAGCCCGGATTTAAGATTTAGCTTCCGAGAATATTGTGACTCAGCCACTGGTCTCTTGAATGTTGCGTGTAGCTTGATTAAGATTATGGCATAACCGTTTTTTTTACTTGGCAAGAGTGAACGTCCTTTTACTCCAAAAGGCTCCTGATGAAACTGGAGAGTCTCTTTGTTCTGAAATTTTTAAAGTTTAGCACACCATATTCACGCTCGAGGTGAACCCAAGTTTTCCTGAAAAATGTGCCATGAACCTGAAAAAAAGAATTATTCTCGAAAATAAAAAAGGCAATCAAGATCGGAAAGATAAGCATTTTTTTTCAATCCGTATCTAACATTCATAAAGTGATAAAAAAATTGATAACGATTTTATTGTCGCCTCTTGTTTTGAGTATATTTTTTTAACGTTCTTTTTCGGCATTCAAATTCCGTATAATCAACTCAATTGTAAGGCGCCGTAGCATCCAAATAATGTTGAAAGTGCCAATTTGCTCATCAGGCTAAATATTCCTTGATAAAAATATAGAAGACAAGGACATATAAAAAGAAAGACTGCTCTAGTGTTGGGACACCACAATGAAAAAATACTTAACGTGTTTCGAAACTGTGAATATAAAATTCCAGCAAAAACCAAAATATTCACTACAATGATTGATCGTACCGAGTTATCGAAGTTTGGTATTACTACGCAACTGTCTGTTATTGGACGTAATCCAGATGAACAAAGTGGCTTTGTTAATCCACCTTTGTATAAGGGGTCAACCATCATTCTTAAAAAACTTAGTGATTTAGAACAAAGGAAAGGAAGATTTTACGGGACAGCAGGTTCTCCAACTATTGACAATTTAGAAAATGCCTGGACGCATTTAACCGGCGGTGCTGGGACAGTGCTATCAGCTTCTGGGCTTGGTTCTATCTCTTTGGCGCTATTGGCCCTTTCGAAAGCTGGTGATCATATCTTGATGACTGATAGTGTCTACGTGCCAACACGTATGCTATGTGATGGTTTATTGGCCAAGTTCGGTGTTGAAACGGATTATTATGACCCATCAATAGGGAAGGATATAGAAAAACTAGTTAAGCCAAATACAACCGTCATTTTCCTCGAAAGCCCGGGTTCTGGGACCATGGAAGTACAGGATATTCCAGCTTTGGTCTCTGTTGCCAAAAAGCATGGGATAAAGACAATTCTAGACAACACATGGGCAACGCCACTCTTTTTTGATGCTCATGCGCATGGTATCGATATTTCGGTAGAAGCTGGGACAAAATATTTGGGTGGTCATTCAGATCTTCTTATTGGTCTGGCCTCCGCAAATGAAGAATGTTGGCCGCTATTACGGTCAACTTATGATGCAATGGCAATGTTACCAGGTGCCGAGGACTGTCAATTAGCATTGCGAGGAATGCGTACATTGCACTTAAGATTGAAAGAGGTAGAAAGAAAAGCCCTGGATTTGGCTGCTTGGCTCGGAAATCGAGATGAGGTTGAAAAAGTGCTTCACCCCGCCTTTGAAGATTGTCCCGGACATGAATACTGGGTTCGTGACTACAAAGGTTCTTCAGGCTTATTTTCCATTGTCCTTAAAAATGGGTTCACAAGAGCTGGTCTGGAGAAAATGGTAGAAGGGATGAAAGTTTTGCAATTGGGATTTTCATGGGGTGGCTAGAAAAGCTTCAACATGGCCTTACAAAGGTTTTGCACTAAGAATACAAGTGGGTCTCGAAGAATTTGAAGATTTAAAAAGGGATTTTGAGTTAGGCTTTGAACGTCTCGCAGAAGAAATTTCTTTGAATCCTTTACAAATCTGATTTTTTTTCCTTTTTTTTTTGGATTTCCAAGCAATGTTGTTTGAGAAATGAATGAAATTTTTGACTATAGCTTGTCTTAGGCAGGCTGGAGTAGACAACCATCTAGTAGTCCAATGTTTGCCCAGTTAATATATGGTTCAATTTTCTAGCTGTATCATATTATGGATGATGAAGCAGATAATCTTTCTTTTTTCTGTATGTCTGATTGTAATAAAGAGGCTTACCATATTGTGAATGCATTTCAATGACACTGCATAATGAAGTCATTGTATTTAGAAAAGTAATAATTTTGTATTGTATAAAGATAGAAAAAACGTATATCGTACTTATTCAGCGGAAATGATTCTGCTTTATCTACTTGCGTTCCTGAATATAATATTTGTGAACCAGGCTTGAGCTTGACACTACAGATTTTTTAGTTCGATTTCATTCAGTAGAGAAAGGCATATCAATATGACATGTGATCTCACTCCGCGGCTAAATGCTAGCAATAAAAAGAATACCGTAATAGAGATGCAGCAAAATAACCACTGGTGTTTAAGAAATAATATGATTACGTCAGTAACCGAAGAGCCCGTACGCACTCTGCTACCATAGACTATGTATATTGTTACCTATTGTAAATAGCTATGGTTACTCTAAGTACGTATGGTGCTATGCATCTCGGTGAACGGATGCAATTATGAAAGTGTAGGTCAGAACATCATCGGTGGTTTTGTCGTGTAAAAAAGGTTATAAGGAAAATTATACTCACATGATTTTATTCATCATCGTCTGCGTATCGCTTCAATTAACATTTTGAAAAAGAGATTACTTTATATGACGTTATGTATATCTTTCAACTTAAATAACCTTAGCTGGCAAAATAAAGAATAAGATAAGGGCCAAGAAGAACGCTAATACTCGTTTTTTTTCAACTACAAAACAACTAGTTGGATAATTTTGAAACAACAAAGTAGAAGTTGTACATATATTTTTGCGCATATGGCTCTGAAATATCGTATTTTTCAAAAGCCCGATACAAAGCCGTCAGCAATACCCATAGTTAAAGATTCCTTGATAACCTATAGCTTCCGTAGACAACAACACAAATTTACCACCTACTTTTAACTCACCCATGTTTTTCAGTTTATCAATGAATCTAATAAACGTGGCTTACGTAACAGCTCCGCATGGACTTGAATTTACTCCTAGCGAGCCTAGTGTTTTAATTGCTTGCATACAATCTTCATCGGAAACTAAACAGGAAATAGATGGCCCCTTTCTGTAGTAGAAGAAATGCTGTTGCTGAAATCCTCGGACAGTTCAACTCATCCATGATTGTTCTAGAGGTTCCTAGATCAGATGAAGCCTTTTGTAACACCAATGACTTATTGACAGTGTAAGCGGTATCTGGTTCAACCGAGAAGACTTTCGTATTCGATTTATGCGACCTGTAATATGTTATCACTCCTTGAGCAAAAGAATCAGCCCCACAAGGGACAAATATTACCGCAGGATCGAATGGTATTTCGCTACACAAGGTAGTGTAACCATAAGAAATCCAGTTAGGAATTTCATCATAACCTATGAATGAAAAATCTTGAGTAAGTTGATTTTTTTGTCGGATCGCTACTACAAAACTCTAAAGAACTTTTTATTGCATAATCATAGTTACCTTTAATTTTGATAACTTCTGCTCCCTTTTCTGATCTGATGTTCTCACGCTCTGTTCTAGAACATTCCATGGAGTAAATATTGTAGACTTTAAGCCTAGGATTTTTGCCATGTATGCAACTGCTCTACCATCATTACCATCTGTAACAGCCGCTAGCATCAAAGACGGGTGTTGGAATTTGACAATTTGCTTCAATGTATCCAAGGAAGTTTTAGGTAATGGCAGGCTAAATCTTCCAATCAAACAGCAAAATACACCTCAAGACGCCCCAAGAATTTTGAATGAAGGCGAGCTGAATCCCGAACTTTGTTCTTTAATGTACAATTTAATACCAAAATGATTATCCAACTTGATTAGCTTCGATGACTCATACAGATCCATACCAATATCAACTTCACGGATAACTTTTTCAACTCTTTTAAATTCTTCAACATCATTTTTCGATCAAACTGCGTCAGGTTTTACATATAGATCAAGCGTTGTCGGTTTATACTACGATGTCATTTACGATCTGCTGCCAACAGAAGAAACATTACGCAGTACCTTGGAAAAATCTAGGCAATTTATAGACATGAATCTCCTATCGTTCTTAAAACAATGTATTTCCTGTCGTTGTCTCGATTCTCTTTTTTGCTATTCTGAAGGACAGGTCCATTTATCATCCAGAATTCTAATCCCGAATTTAAGATATCGTAACAGTAACAACATCATATCCAAGCACCGAAGATTCATTGCTCTATATTCCTTGTCTTCGAATAAGGAAGATACCGCGAAGAGACTCTTTAGGAGTCGGGCTTGACTCCCTGCCAAAGCAGCTATTCCTGTATAACACGCGATATTTTATCTCCTTGTCGTCATGTGAAAGTCAAACAGCGCACGTTTGTTTGATGAAGCAGCAACTCTCCTCTTACTGCTTTTGCAGAATTTTGTGAGAAGCTCTCTTCTCTTGGAACTAACCTAGCCATATGGCTTTCTGCCCTCTTTCCGTCAACATTACAAGATAAAGATATCGGTATAATTTAAAGATTCGACCTTTACGCCCTACATGGCTAAAATTACAATGCCAAAATTATCATGAATTCACTTTGTTGACCCGGAATTACAATACAATGCTTCTAAAAAGAGATTTCTTTTAAATTTGTCAAGGGAAGTCATTTATCTCCACACAAACGCACACCGAAATATATATATATATTTAAATTTCCTCCTTCTTTGTTGACAGGTTGATTTGTAACTAGAAATCAAATAATCGGGATGCGCAATACCCTGTAGTAGTCGATTCAAAAACTGATTAAAAAATCACTGACATTTAGCATAAGCGACTGAAAAAATGTACTGATTTCTTCTCGAGTCATATATACTATTACATGAGTTCGAGTATGGTGTTGTTTTCTTTAGAATGTCTTATCAAGACCGACAATTCATACAGGTCGAGATATGTAAAGTCTACATGCCGAGCTAGGATGAGAAAAAAAGTATACAAATTGCAGGTAAATAAACACACCAAAAGATACTAAAAAAATCTTTTAAAGTTTTGGTTAGTTATTGGGGATCATCATGCATTTAACGACAACAGAGAAAAGAAAAACAAAAAAAAACAATACAATGTAAAAAGCAGTACTATGTAGGAATAAATCCTGCCTCAATTGCAGAAAAAAAAAGGTATGCGTAATCTAAATAAGATACTATGTATTGATATTTCATATCACTAACTTCTCTCAGATCAAATATGATTTAAAGGAGCGATTTCTGGACTGTACAAAAAAAAGAAATAGACTACTTACATCCTATGAAGGTCAGAGAATAAAACGCTTTTCCGTTAAAAAGATCCACCATATGGAAGAAAAATACGAGAGTTAAAATGCTATTTAAAAGTGCTAAAGGAATCCCCAGAGACCTCAGCTGAGATAAGTAATATCGTTGATGAATTACAAGGGAACAATGAGCAGAGGGAAAATGGACAGATCCTTTCGCATTCCTACTTGTTTGATGAGTTCAAATGTGAAATAGTAGCAACAAAAGGTCATAAATCTTCAATGATATTTGGACCTACTAGTGTCTATAGTAAGTGCTCGGCCAAGTCAAGCGGTATCATTAAAGACACCGCCAAGCTTCCAATATCACGAGTAAGGATCAAAGTTATGTTAGAGATAACTGTGAGTTTTTTATTTTTTGATCGATTTCCAAGATCATTCCTCAATCATAATCTATATGATTCAATATGTCCTTTCTTTGCGTGGCAATATACCTCATATTATCTTTCTATTTACAGGCAGTCCTTTCTATTTCATTTCTTACAAAAGGATTTTAGCAACGACTTCGTCTCAGAAGAGTTAATATATGCACTAGTTGCACTAGGCGCAAAAAATTCCTTTGACAATAGCCTTTCAAAGCATACATATGAATATTACAACCACTCAAAGAGAAATTTACTGGAAGATTCGACAAATAAAAATTCAGCTTTTTCAAGTGCAAGCGTAACAAAGCCATAATGCCTCCTATATTTAGCCTTTTTTGATATAACTGTCGGAGAGTTAACAAGCGGCTGGACTACTTTCTGGAATAGCGTTCGGAATGTGTTTTACTTAAGGATTCGAACGTGATCCTAACGAGTGGATGCACAGTTCAGAGTTATCTAACAATATTCGTGAAGGATATGTCAAAATTGGATACGCTTATGTTTATGATATATCATTTATATTAATATATAGTATGCTCACATTTTCTTATTGCTGAATAGTTCTTTTTTACGTTTAGCTGAGTTTAACGGTGATTATTAGGTGGATTTTATATTAGTCTACATAAAAATAAGTGGTGGATATCTACATAAAATTGTCATAACGCGTAAACTAAAAATTATTTTTATGATCATTGAGGATCTATAATCAACTATAGACATTAATGTATGGATAATCATGAGGATTATAGGTAAATGGCAAGGGTAAAAACCAGTGAGGCCATTTCCGTGTGTAGTGATCCGAACTCAGTTACTATTGATGGAAATGAGGACTGGGTCATGGGGCGCAATGGAGTGAAGTAATATATACTTTAGCATACGTGTGCGTA